>Ga0233363_1000084_pt1 | contig 46468 bp, 44 predicted proteins | sample ElkDunMinimDraft_18_FD_191534 | JGI IMG/M metagenome (GOLD analysis project Ga0233363, IMG submission 191534) | Fecal eukaryotic communites from dung pellets of Tule Elk in California, USA - Elk Dung C16 | ecosystem: Host-associated > Mammals > Digestive system > Large intestine > Fecal | place... | reverse complement strand
TGCGCTTCTTCGTCGACGGCTCGGGACTGTTCACCCTGCACGTGGGCGACAAGGTCTACGAGATCGAATGCGTGAAGGACGACCTGATCGCCGTGCCCGACGGCACCACGCACTGGTTCGACATGGGACCGGAACCGCGTTTCGTGGCCATCCGCTTCTTCCAGCAGCCCGACGGCTGGATCGGCCACTTCACCGGCACCGACATCGCGCGGAAGTTCCCGCGCTACGAGCCGCAGGCCGGGTAGGCGCGGCACCCGCGCCGCCTGCCATCGCCGCCCCGGCCTCCTGACGCCGCAGAGCACATGACCACCATCCTCACCGACATCGAAGGCACCACCAGCAGCATCTCCTTCGTCAAGGACGTGCTGTTCCCCTATGCGCGGCGCGAACTCCCGCGCTTCGTGCGCGAGCACGGCAGCGAGCCGGAAGTGCGCCGCTGGCTCGACCAGGTGGCGCTGGAGAATGGCGGCCTGTGCCAGGACGCGATGATCGTCGAGACGCTGCAGGGCTGGATCGACGAGGATCGCAAGCACACCGCGCTCAAGGCGCTGCAGGGCATGATCTGGGAGGCCGGCTACGCCAGCGCCGACTTCACCGCGCCGGTGTATCCCGATGCGGTCGAGGCGCTGCGCCGCTGGCACGACGCCGGGCATGCGCTGGCGGTGTATTCCTCCGGTTCGGTGCCGGCGCAGAAGCTGCTGTTCGCGCACACCGATGCCGGCGATCTCACCGGCCTGTTCTCCGGCTGGTTCGACACCACGGTGGGCGGCAAGCGCGAGGCCGCAAGTTATGCGCGCATCGTGGACGGACTGGGCGTCGCGCCCTCGCAGGTCGTGTTCCTGTCGGACGTGGTCGCCGAACTCGACGCCGCGCGCGAAGCCGGGCTGGGCACCGTGCTCGTCGACCGCGACACCGACTATCCGCAGCCGCGGACCGGCGAGGCCGCCGGCGGGCACCCGCGCGTGACGGGGTTCGCCGACGTCGCACTGCCGGGGTAAGGCGATGCGGCGCGGGCGCGCTGGTGCGACGAGGGGCCCGCTGCTGGCCGGCCTGCTGGCCTGGCTCTGCCTGGCCGCGCCGCAGGCCGGTGCCAGCGGCGGCCAGGCCATCGCCGAGGCCGTCGCCGCCCGCGACCGTGCCCTGATCCAGTCGCGGCTGCGGGGCATGCCGCCACCGGTACCCGGCACGCCGGACCTGTATGCCCTCGCCTTCGCCGGCGATGGCGACGAGGACGTGTTCCGCAACGAGGCGCTGTACTTCGAGGAACTGGCCAGCGTGCGCTATGGCGCCGCGGGCCGCGCGCTCGCGCTGGTGAACCATCCCGACAGCCTCCACCAGCCACGGCCGCTGGCCACCCCGGACAACCTGCGCCTGGCGCTCGAGGGCATCGGCGGGCGGATGGATCCGCGCGAGGACCTGCTGCTCCTGTTCGTCGCCAGCCATGGCAGTCCCGGGCATGCGCTGACCGTGCGGCTTGCCGGGCACACCGACACGGTGCTGCGCCCCGGGCAACTGCGGGCGCTGCTCGATGCCTCGGGCATCCGCAATCGCGTGCTGATCGTCTCGGCCTGCTATTCGGGCGGCTTCATCGCCGACCTGGACACGCCCGACACCCTGGTCATCACCGCCGCGCGCCACGATCGCCCCTCCTTCGGCTGTGGCGACAGCGGCAGCGCCACCTGGTTCGGCCGCGCCCTGCTGGTCGAGGGACTCAACCGCGAGGGCGGCCTGGTGGAGGCCTTCGCCTACGCGGCAAGGCGGGTGGGGCGGCGCGAGCGGCAGGAGGGCTTCGACCCGTCCCATCCGCAGATCTCGATCGGCGATTCGATCGGTCCGCGCCTGCGTGCCTTCGAGGCGGGACTGGAGCGCGGCCCGCCGCTGCCCTACCCGCATCCGCCCGGGGAGTAGGTACCACGCGACCCCGCGCGGCGCGCGGGCGCACCGGCGCTACGGCGCGTCCTCGAGACGATAGGCGATGCGGGCGCGATGTTCGCCGCCGTGGTCGTCGAAGGCGCGCACCTCCACGACATGCTCGCCCGCCGCGAGCCTGGTCGGCAGGGCGCCGCGCCACAGGTGCGGGGACGGCTCGGCTTCCGGCGAGCGGTCGAAGGCGCGCAGCGACTGCGCCAGGTCGTCGCGCACGTTTTCCACCAGCAGCCGCGGATCGGGCGCCTGCACGCGCTGCATCGGCTGCCATTCGCCAGCGTCGACCCGGTACTCCACGCGCGTGCCCTCATGGCCCAGGAAGACGTTGGCATGGACGCCCCAGGCCGGATACGCGCCGCGGCGCAGCAACCGGGGCGCGTGCAGGGCCATGGCGTCGGTCAGCGCCGGATCGCCGTCGGGGAACGAGGTCGGATGCCACGCCAGGCGGTAGCCGCCGTCGGCGTCCACCCGCAGGGTGGCGAATCCGCGCGGCGTGCCGTCGGACATGGTCGCGTCGGGGATGCCGTCGGCCGCCGCCACGCCCGACCAGTAGGCGCCGCTCATCGCGCCGACGTTGAACTCGCGCAGCGGCCTCGCGCCATGCCAGCCGCTGGTCTCGTCGTGGAAGACCATGCGCTGGCTGTGGCGATGGCCGCTGAGCAGCAGCAGCTTCGGGAACGGCCGCAACAGGGCGAACAGGCGCTCCCGGTCCTCCGGCCGCGTGGTCGGCGGCCGGCCCTGGGCCGCGGTGTCGAACCAGGGGATATGCGCGGCGACCACCAGCAGGCGGTCGCGGTCGAGGCCGGCGAGATAGCGCTCGAGGAACCCGAACTGCGCCTCGCGCAGGCCGCCCACGTAGGCCGGGCGCTGGCCGGGTCGGGCCACCACGTTGTCGAGCACCACGAAGACCGCCTCGCGTTCCTCCCAGGCGAAGGTGTCCGGGCCGAACACGCCGCGGAAGGTCGTGAGCGATGAGGCATCGTCGGCCGCCTGCGGCTCCAGGTCGTGATTGCCCGGCGCATGCAGCCACGGGATGCCGGCCGCGGTCGTGGCGCGGACCAGGGCCGGATACGCCGACAGCTCGTCGTTGGCGACATCGCCCAGGGTCAGACCGAGCGCGGCGTCGCGCTGTGGCCCGAATGCACGCGTCGCGAGGCGGGTGTAGTAGTCGACCTCGCGCGGGGTCCCCGCCTGGGGATCGCTGCTGACCACCACCTTCAGGCCGGCGGACGTGGCCTGTTGCGGCTGCAGGCCGAAATCGCAGCCGGCCTCGCCCGGGCTGCGCCAGAATCGCGGCAGGCCGTCCGCGCCGTTCCCGATGCGGTAGCCGGCGGGCTTGATGACGAACACCGGCGCGTCCGCGCGCGGGGGCAGTCGCCACTGCCCGGCGCGGTCGCTGGAAACGATTTCGCCCCCATTGGAGACCGCCACGCCCGCCATCACCGGCTCGGCCGCCCCGTGCCGCCCATCCCCATCGAGGTCCTCGAACACGATCCCGCGCTCGCAGGCCGATGCCGGCACCAGTGCCAGCGCTGCCGCCAGCGACAGCGCACGCACCGCTCCACGTCTGACCACTTGCTCTCCCCTGTCGGGCGGTTTTGTCCCATTATGCGGTCCATCGACGTTTGCACTGTGGCTTGACAGGACGACGGAAGGGATGCCATGAGCCCCACGGCTGGGACGGGACGATGATCCTCGGGCGATGGCTGCTCGCGCTGGCCCTGCTCTGCGCGGCGCTGACTGCGGCGGCCGGTCCGGTCCTGGAGCTGCAGCCGGCCGCGGCCAGTGCCGTCCTCTCGCCGCACCTGGCATACCGGCACGACACCACCAGCTCGGACCGCGTGGACGACGCCTGGCGCAGGGTGGCGGCGGGAGAGTTCGCCCCCTTGCCAGGGGGCAAGGACGCGTTCGGATTCCAGGGCGGCGCCTTCTGGCTCCACGCCACCATCGTCAACCGCAATCCGGACGAGCAGCGCTGGCTGCTGGTGCAGGAGTATCCGCTCAGCGACCGGCTCGACATCCACCTGCGCTATCCGGACGGACGCAGCGTGCACCACGTGGGCGGCGACCACGTGCCCTTCTCCGCGCGCAGCGTCCGCTACCGCCATCCCAATGTCGTGGTCGACCTGCCGCCCGGCCAGCCGGTCGAACTGCTGATGCGCGTGCAGAGCCAGAGCTCGATGCAGCTTCCCCTGCAGCTGTACACGCCCGCCGCGTTCACCGAGGTCTCGCGCGACGCGCAACTGGCGATCGGCCTGTACTACGGCATCCTGCTGTCGCTGTTCTTCTACAACCTGGTGCTGTGGATCTCGCTGCGCGACGCCAGCTACTTCTGGTACCTGTGCCACATCAGCGCCTTCGGCCTGGTGCTGTTCACCCTCAACGGCCTGGGCTTCGAGTACCTGTGGCCGGACTCGCCGTGGCTGGCCGACCACATGGTCCCGATCTCGATCTGCCTGGCGCTGATCGCGATGCTGCAGTTCGCCCGGACCTTCCTCGAACTGCCGCAACGGGCGCCGCGGCTCAACACCGGCACGATCGGACTGATCCTGTTCTTCACCCTGTTCGGCCTGGCCTCGGTCTGGCTGCCGTACCGGATCTCCACGCCGATCGCATCGCGCGCGGTGCTGGTGGGCGTGGCCTGGATCCTGGTGACCACGATCCACGTGCTGCGCCAGGGTTATACGCCGGCGCGCCTGCTGTTGCTGGCCTGGTCGATGTTCCTGCTGGGAACGGCCATCTTCACCCTGCTCGCCTTCGGCGCGCTGCCCAAGAACTTCGCCACCGAGTACGGCGTGCAGATCGGGTCGGCGCTGGAGATGCTGCTGCTCTCGATCGCGCTGGGCTACCGCTACGCGCAGTTGCGCAACGAAAACCAGCGCATCACCGACGAGGCCAACCGCCAGCTCGAGCGCAACGTGGCCCATCGCACGCAGGAACTGCAACAGGCGCTGGTGCAACTGAAGGAAACGCACCAGAAGCTCCAGGACTCCAGCCGCCGCGACGGGCTCACCGGCCTGTTCAACCGCAGCTACTTCCACGAAGGCTTCGACCGCATGCTCGCCGAATGCCGGCAGGCGCGGCGGCCGCTGTCGCTGCTGATGGTCGACCTGGACCACTTCAAGTCGATCAACGACCGCTACGGCCACCTGGTGGGCGACGAATGCCTGCGCTGGGCGGCCCGTCGCATCGGCCGCACCCTGCGCCCCTATGAAGCGCTGCTGGCGCGCTTCGGCGGCGAGGAGTTCGTGGTGGTGCTGCCCAACCAGGACCTGCGCGGCGCGGTCGCCGTGGCCGAGGCGCTGCGCCGCTGCCTGGTCGACGAGCGCTGCGAGGCCAACGGCATCCAGGTGCGCATGTCGGCCAGCATCGGGGTGCACACGGTCACCCCGGACGCGGCCGACGACATCGACGATGCGCTGGACATCGCCGACAAGGCGCTCTACGCGGCCAAGGCCAACGGCCGCGACTGCGTGCGCACCTCGATCAGCGCCGCCTAGGCCGCGCCGGCCGGCGGCGCGGGGCAGGCAGGGCGGCGCTCAGCGGCGGCGCGAGGCCAGCCTGGCCTCCACGTCCGCCAGGTCCAGGCCGCGCGCGCGCAGCAGGACCAGCAGGTGGAACACGAGGTCGGCCGCCTCGCCGAGCAGGGCCTCGTCGTCCTGGGCGACCGCTGCCAGCGCGGTCTCCACGCCCTCCTCCCCGACCTTCTGTGCGATGCGGCGGATGCCCTGCTCGAACAGGCCGGTGGTGTAGCTGCCTTCGGGCAGATCGACGCTGCGCTGCGCGACCAGCGCAGACAGCTCCGCCAGCGGGGCGGCCGGCGCCGACGCGAAGCAGCTCTCGCGCTGCAGGTGGCAGGTCGGCCCGAGCGGCGTGGCCGTCGCCAGCAGCGTGTCGCCATCGCAGTCCACGTCCAGCGACACCAGCTCCAGGAAATGCCCGGACGATTCGCCCTTGGTCCACAGCCGTCCCTTGCTGCGGCTGAAGAAGGTGACCCGGCGTGTGGCCAGCGTGGCCTCGAGCGCGGCGCGGTCCATGTAGCCGAGCATCAGCACGCGCAGGTTGCGCGCGTCCTGCACGATCGCGGGCACCAGTCCGCCGCCCTTGTCCCAGTCCAGCCTCGCCGCCACCGGCCGGCCGGCATCGCCCAGGTGTTCATGCATCGCGCACCTCCACTGCTCGTTCCCGCAGGTAACGCTTCAGGTCCGGAATCCTGACCTGGCCGCTGTGGAACACGCTCGCGGCGAGCGCGCCGTCCACGTCGGCCTCGCGGAAGGCCTGCTCGAAATGGGCCGGTTCGCCGGCGCCGCCCGAGGCCACCAGCGGCACCTGGCACAGCGCCCGCGCGGCGCGCAGCTGCACCAGGTCGTAGCCGGTGCGCACGCCGTCGCTGTCCATGCAGTTGAGCACGATCTCTCCCGCACCCAGCCGCTGCGCCTCGACCACCCAGTCCAGGGTGCGGATCGAGGGCGCGCGCATGCGCTCGGGATCGCCGGTGTGCGTGCGTACGCGCCACTGTCCGTCCGGCTCGCGGATCGAGTCGATGCCCACCACCACGCACTGCACGCCGAACGCGGCAGCCAGTTCGCCGATCAATGCCGGCCGCTCCAGCGCCGGCGAGTTGATCGAGATCTTGTCCGCGCCGGCGTGCAGGACCGCACGCGCGGTCGCGACATCGCGGATGCCGCCGGCCACGCAGAAGGGGATGTCGATGGCGGAGGACACGCGCTCGACCCAGCCGCGATCGACCGAGCGGCCCTGCGGCGTGGCGCTGATGTCGTAGAAGACCAGCTCGTCCGCGCCTTCGTCGCGGTAGCGCAGTGCCAGTTCGACGATGTCGCCCATGTCGACGTGGTCGCGGAAGCGGACGCCCTTGACCACGCGCCCGTCGCGGACGTCCAGGCAGGGGATGATGCGGCGCGCCAGGGTCATGGCGTGGATCCGGTGCCGGCCCGGACCCCGGTGTTGGCCTGGACCAGCGCCTGCGGCAGTTGCAGCCGGCCCTCGAGCAGGGAGCGCCCGAGCACGATCCCGGCGCAGCCCTCGGCCTTCGCTGCGACGACGTCCGCCAGGTCGCGCACGCCTCCCGAAGCCTGCAGCGCAAGCCCGGGCACCTGCGCGGCCAGCATGCGGTACAGCGACAGGTTGGGCCCGGTCATCATGCCGTCGCGCGTGATGTCGGTGCACAGCAGGTGGACCAGGCCCTGGCCGGCATAGCGCCGCGCCATGTCCTGCAGCGTGCCGGCCGCGGTCTCGGTCCAGCCGTGCACCGGCAGGCGCCAGACGCCTTCGCGGTCCTGGCGGGTATCGAGCGCGACGGTGATGCGCTCGGCTCCGAACTCCGCGATCCAGGCGCACACGGCATCGGCCTCGCGCACGGCCAGCGAGCCGATCACCACGCGCGCGGCGCCGGCCTCGAGGATGCGCTGCACGTCCTCGCGCGAACGCACGCCACCGCCGGTCTGCACCTGCAGGCCCGTTCCATCGGCGATGTCGCGCACCAGTCGCGCCAGCGTATAGCCACCGGCACGCGCGGCGTCCAGATCCACCAGGTGCAGCCAGCCGGCGCCCTGGGCGGCGTAGCTGCGCGCCAGTGCCAGGGGGTCGTCACCGTAACGGGTCTCCTGGGCATAGTCGCCCTGCGCGAGGCGCACGATCCGGCCATGGCGCACGTCGATCGCCGGGTACAGGGTGAAACCGCTCATGCAGGCTCCATCGTCAGGAAGTTGTGCAGCAGTCGCGCGCCGGCGGCGGCCGAGCGTTCCGGATGAAACTGCGCGCCCATCACGTTGCCGCGGCGCACCGCGGCGGCGAATTCATCGCCATGGCGGGTACTGGCGATGCAGTCGGGCGTCACGCCGGCCGCGTAGCTGTGCACGAAGTAGGCGTAATCGGCATCGCCGAAGCCGCGTAGCAGCGGATCGGGACGGCGCAACGACAGCGCGTTCCAGCCCATGTGCGGCACGCGGATGCCCGCGCCGCCCGCGATCCGCCGTACGCGTCCCGGCAGCAGCCTCAGGCAGGGCGTATCGTCTTCCTCGGAGTGCTCGAACAGCAGTTGCATGCCCACGCACACGCCCAGCAGCGGCTGCCGCAATTCGCGCAGGACATCGACCAGGCCAAGTTCGTGCAGCCGCCCCATCACAGTGGCCGCGGTCGAGACGCCGGGCAGGATCACGCGATCGGCGCCGCGGATCTCCCGCGCATCCGCGCTCAGCAGCGGCTCCACGCCCAGCCGCCGCAGCGCGCAGCGCACCGAACCGAGATTGGCGCCGCCGGCATCGACCAGGACCACCCGCATCACAGCACGCCCTTGGTGCTGGGCAGTTCGACGCCCTCGCGCCGCACCGCCATGCGCAGCGCACGGGCGAAGGCCTTGAAGCAGGCCTCGACCTTGTGGTGGTCGTTCTCGCCTTCCACCTTCAGGTTGAGGTTGAGCGCGGCGGCGTCGCAGACCGAACGGAAGAAGTGCTCGACCAGCTCGGTCGGCATGTCGCCCACGCGCTCGCGGCGGAAGCTGCCGTCGAACACCAGGTAGGGGCGGCCGCCGAAATCCAGCGCGGCGCTGGCGAGGGTTTCGTCCATCGGCAGCGTGAAGCCGTAGCGCGCGATGCCGCGCTTGTCGCCCAGCGCCTCGCGCAGGGCCTGGCCCAGGGCGATGCCGGTGTCCTCGATGGTGTGGTGCTCGTCGATGTGCAGGTCGCCCTCGGCCCGTACCGAGAGCGCGATGCCGCCGTGCTTGCCGATCTGGTCGAGCATGTGGTCGAAGAACGCGAGCCCGGTGGAGACTTCCGCGTCCGCGCTCCGGTCCAGGTCGATCTCGACACGGATGCGCGTTTCCTTCGTGTTCCTTTCCACCAGCGCCCGACGCGGCGCATCGGCCAGCTCGTGCGCGATGCCGGCCCAGTCCCAGTCGCCGCCGAACTGCGGGGTGCGCAGCTGGAAGCCGCGGATTCCGAGGTTGTCGGCGAACTCGATGTCGGTGGGGCGATCTCCGACCATCGCCGAGCGGTCCAGGTCGATGCTGCGATCGCGCAGGTAGTGCTGCACCAGGCCCAGCGCGGGTTTGCGCGTGGGCGCGTTGTCGTCCGGCCAGCTGCAGTCCACCAGCACTTCGCGGAAGACGATGCCCTGGCTTTCGAACACCTGCAGCATCAGCTCGTTGGGCCCGTCGAAGGCGGCGCGGGGGTAGGACTCGCTGCCCAGACCATCCTGGTTGGTCACGATCACGAACTCGAAGCCGGCATCGCGCAGCTTCAGCAGCGCCGGGATCACGCCGTCCACGAAGCGCAGCTTCTCGTAGGCGTCGATCTGGAAGTCCTCCGGCTCGGCGATCAGGGTGCCGTCGCGATCGACGAAGAGGATTCTGGTGCCCATCAGGCGGCTCCGGCGGTGGTGGTGTCCGGACCGTCGTGGTGGCCCGCGGCCGCCTCCAGGCGGGACAGGACGGACAGCACGCGGTCGTCCTGTTCCGGCGTGCCGACGGTGATGCGCAGCGCGTCGCCCAGGGCCGGCGCCGCGCGCTGGTCGCGCACCACGATGCCGGCGGCCAGCAGCGCACGGAAGGCCGATTCCGCGTCGTCGAAGCGCACCAGCAGGAAGTTGGCCTGCGAGGGATAGACGCGGCGCACCCCGGGCAGCCGCGCCAGCGCATCGCGCAGGCGCTCGCGCTCGCTGCACACCTGCGCGATGCGCGCGCCGGTCGCCGCGCGCGCAGCCGGCGACAGCGCATCGACACCCAGCCGCGCCACCGGGCCGGGCACCGGATAGGGGGCTTGGCAACGGCGCAGCACCGCGACCAGTTCCGGCGCGGCGATCGCCACGCCGATGCGCGCCGCCGCCAGCGCATGCGCCTTGGACAGGGTGCGCAGCACGACCAGGTTGGGTAACGCGTCGAGCAGGCCGATGGCCGAGGGGATGGCCGAGAACTCGCCATAAGCCTCGTCGACCACGACCAGGGCGCGCCCCGCGAGCCTGCGCGCGAGGGTCGCGATGTCCTCCAGCGCGATCGCCGCGCCACCGGGGTTGGATGGCGCGCACAGGAAGACCAGCCGGGCCGCGTGCGCGAGCGCGGTCTCGGCGATGGCATCGAAGGCCGGCACCAGGCCGGCCCGCGGGTCGTCCCGCAGCGCCACCTCGAGCAGCGGCGCGCCCTGCAGCCGCGCGCTGACCGCGTACATGCCGAATACCGGCGGCGTGACCAGCACCGCATCGGTGCCGGGCCTGCACGTGGCGCGCACGAGCAGGTCGATCGCCTCGTCGCTGCCCCGCCCCACCACCAGCCGCGCGGGCGACACGCCGTAGAGTCCGGCCAGCGCCGCGCACAGCGCCGCCGGCTGCGGGTCGGGATAGCGCCGGCAGCCACCTTCGTCGTCGGCGAGGTTGGCCCAGGCCGATTCGTTGGCGTTGAGCCAGATCTCGCCATCGAGCCTGGCGCTGCGCGCCGAGCTGTAACCGGCGAAGTCACGCAGGTCCTCGCGCACCAGCGCCAGCACGTCGCTGCCCGCCGTGTTCATGCCGGCATCGCCTGCAGCCTGCCCAGCCGCAGGCGGACCGCGTTGGCGTGTGCCTCCAGGCCCTCGGCCTCGGCCAGGGTGACCGCGCAGGCGCCGATCGCGCCGATGCCGGCCGCGCTCGCGCCCTGCACGCTGACGAAATTCTGGAAGCTGGCCACCGACACCCCACTCCAGGCCCGCGCCGCGCCGCCGGTCGGCAGCACGTGGTTGGTGCCGCTGCAGTAGTCGCCCAGCGCCTCGGGGGTGAAATCGCCGAGGAAGACCGAGCCGGCCGCTTCCACCCGGTCGAGCCAGCTGCGCGGCTCGCGCAGGGCCAGGATCAGATGCTCGGGCGCATAGGCGTTGCTGATCCCGAAGGCCTGCTCGAGCGTGTCGACCTGCAACAGCCGCGACTGCGCCAGTGCCTGGCGCGCGATCGCGGCGCGTGGCAAGGCGTCCAGCTGCCGCGCCAGCTCTGACTCCACGCGCGCCAGCAGCGCCGCGCTGTCGCTGACCAGCAGCACCTGCGAGTCCGGGCCGTGTTCGGCCTGCGACAGCAGGTCGGCGGCCACGAACGCGGCATCGGCGCCCGCGTCGGCGATCACCAGCACTTCCGATGGGCCGGCCGGCATGTCGATGGCGGCCACGCCGGCCTGTGCCACCTGCTGCTTGGCCTCGGTGACGAAGCTGTTGCCCGGTCCGAACAGCTTGGCGCAGCGCGGCACGCTCTGCGTGCCGAACGCCATCGCCGCGATCGCCTGCGCGCCGCCGAGCTTGAACACGCGGTGCACGCCGGTCAGGCGCGCGGCCACCAGCACCGCCGGATCCGCGCTCCCGTCCTGGCGCGGCGGCGTGCACAGCACCACTTCGCGGCAACCGGCCAGGCGCGCGGGCACGCCCAGCATCAGCGCGGTCGAAGGCAAGGGCGCGCTGCCGGCCGGAACGTACAGGCCGACCCGCGGGATCGCGCGCACCACCCGTTCGCAGACCACCCCGGGCGCGGTCTCCACCGCATAGGGCCGGGTCATGCCCGCGCGGTGGAAGCACTCGATGCGCCCGGCCGCTTCGCGCATGGCCGCCTCCAGTTCCGCGGGCACGGCGGCTTCGGCGGCGGAAAATTCCTCCGACGTGACCTCGAAACTTTCCGGGGCCACACCATCGAAGCGCAGCGTGATCTCGCGCAGCGCGGTATCGCCGCGGCTGCGCACGTCCTCGACCAGGGCCTCGACCGAGGCCCGCGTCTGCCCGGCCACCGCCTGCGACGGCCGCTGCAGCACGCGTGCGCGCGCATCGGCGTCGAGGGCGCTCCAGGCCAGGCGCCGGACCAGGGATGCGCTCATGCCAGCATCCTCTCGACCGGCAGCACCATCAGGCCGCGCGCGCCGGCGCGCTTGAGGTCCTCCAGCCGCTGCCAGGTCATCGCGCCGTGGCACAGCGCCTGCAGCGCGAGCGTGTCGGCGCCGTCGACCTGCAGCATCGTCGGCGACTCCGCGTCTGGCAGAAGTTCCAGCAGGGCCGGGACCTCGTCGCGGCGCGCCTGGAACATCACCAGGCGGCTGTCCTTCAGCCGCAGCACGCCGTCGAGCCGGCGCAGCAGCATCTGCGCCAGCTCGCCGCGGATGTCGGCGAAGGGCTGCACCGGCCCGGCCAGCACCGCCTCGCTGCGCATGATCGTCTGCACCGGCCGCAGCTGGTTGGCCGCGAGCGTCGCGCCGCTGGACACCAGGTCGCAGATCACGTCGGCCTGGCCCAGGCGCGGCGCGATCTCGACCGAGCCGGAGAGCACGACGATGTCGGCCTCCACCTGCTGTTCGGCCAGCCACCTGCCCAGCAGGCCGGGATAGCTGGTCGCGATGCGCCTGCCCTGCAGCTGCTGCGCGCCCTGCCAGTCCCAGGCATCGGGCACGGCGATGTCCAGCCGGCAGCCGCCGAACCCGAGCGCGCGCAGTTCCTCGGCCACCTGCGGCTTGCCGGCCGCGGCGCGCTCGGCTGCCTGCTCCTCCAGCACGTTGCGGCCGACGATGCCGTAATCGCAGACGCCGTCGGCGAGCAGGCCCGGGATGTCGTCGTCGCGCACCAGCAGCAGGTCCACCGGTGCCGTCTCGCCATAGCAGAACAGCTTGTCGCGGCTCTCGCGCCAGGACAGGCCGCAGGACGCGAGCAGCGCGCGGGCGGGGTCGCTGAGGCGACCGGACTTCTGGATGGCGATGCGCAGGCGGTCGCGCGCCGCGGGAACGGCCGTGGGGCTCATCTTGGATTCCTTATTGGCCCGATGCGAGCCGGGGGTACTGGCGCTTCACCGCGGCCGCATAGCCGCCGGCGCCATGTTCGAGCGTGCGCGCCACCCGGCCGATCGTGGTGACGCTGACCAGGGTGCGCTCGTGGATCTCGCGGTACGGCAGCCCCTGCAGCAGCAGCGGGACCACGCGCCAGCGGTCGGCCATGGCCTCGATCTCGGCCGGGGTGCACAGGTCGCGCAGGAAGGCGGCCACCTCGTCGATGCGCTCCAGGCCGGCCAGGGCCTTGGACAGGGCGCGGAAGGAGGCGTCGGCGTCGGAGTCCGACAGGGGTTCGAGACGTTGCTTCATGATCGGCATAATGTAATAGCACGTTATTACATTAGTCAACGACGCTGCGTCCCGGTGGCTGAACACGCGTCCGGTCTGCAGGCGCATGCCCGCGCCCGCGCAGCGTCAGGCCCGCGCGCGGCCGCCGGCCGTGCCCCTCGGTAGCGACGGAGGGCACGGGCGACGAAGGGAACGGGCCCGGGGCCACGCAGGCGGCGGCCGATGCCCGGCCGTGCGATCGATCAGGGGGCCGTTGCACCACGCGTCCGCCGCGCCGCCCGAACAGCACGCCCGCGGGCGGCAGACGCGCGCAACCGGCGCGGTGGACCGGCAGCCGCTTGGACCGGCCGGGGCCGGCCGATGCGCTCAGTCCTGGTGCGGCTCGCGGTCGCGCACCATCAGCCAGCCGGCAACCACGCCCGAGAGCGCGCCGGCCCACTCCAGGAAGGCGCGTGCGCCGACGTGGTCGGCGTCGTGGATCTTCGCCAGCGCGATCCGCGCATACAGGGGCGATTCGAGCGTGACCACGCCCAGGTAGAACAGGTTCCAGCTGTCGATGCCGGCGCCGATCGCCACCGCGGTGACGCAGGCGCCGCCAATGGCCTGGGGCTCGGTCCAGCCGGCAAGCCGCGCCAGCCAGCGCCACAGCAGCAGGGACACCACGCCGATGGCGAATGCGATCAGGCCGGCGATCAGCACGCCGGGCCAGCCGAACGGCAGCGGCAGGTTCATGCGCCCTGCCCCTCGACCGCCGACAGCAGGCTGCCATCGGCCACCAGCGCGACCGCGGCGGCGACCTCGCCATCGAGGGCGCGGTCGCGGTCGAGGAAGGCGATGTGGCGACGGATCCTCGCATGCGCCAGCGCCACCGCCGTGCCGGGGTGGACGGGCTCGGCCGCGGCCAGCTCGACGCGCAGGGCCTCCACCTCCTGGAGGAAGGCCGCATGCATCGGCGAGTCGTCGTCGACGCCGCGGACCTTGCGGGCGAAGCCGGCCGCGTCGGTGCGCCTGGCCAGGTCGCGGGCGGCGTTGATCATGTCCAGCCTGAAGTCGAGCGCCTGCGCGGCGGTGTACAGCTCCAGCGCCAGCACCTTGCCCAGGTCCGCGACCATCGACAGCACGTGGCGCGCCTCGTTGGCGCCCATGGACACGTGATCCTCGGCATTGGCGCTGGTGGGAATGGAATAGACGCTCGCCGGGTGCGCGCGCGTGGCCAGGTCGTTGACGATGGCCGCGGCGGTGTACTGCACGATCATGTAACCCGACTCGGTACCGTCCTCGTTGCCGATCAGGAAGGCCGGCAGGCCGTCGCTGGTGGCGGGATCGACCAGCTTGTTGAGCCGGCGCTCGCTGATCGAGGCAAGCACCGGGATCGCGGCCTTGACCGCGCTCATCGCCAGCGCCAGCGGCATGCCGTGGAAATGCCCGGCCGAGATCACCTGCTGCTCGACGTGCTCGGCGTCGCGGTCCGGGAACACCAGCGGATTGTCGGTGACCGCATTGAGTTCGATGTCGAACACGCGCCGGGCGTGCGCCACCGCGTCGCGCACCGCGCCATGCACCTGCGGGATGCAGCGCAGCGAGTAGCTGTCCTGCGGCTGGTGCTTCTTGCCGCCGCGGAAGGGCTTGAAGCGCGCGTAGAACTTTTCGCGCCCGTGGCGCTGGTCGCACGGCACCCAGTCCCAGCCGATGTCGAAGCGCAGATCGCGCGCCTGCGCCGTGTCCCAGCTCGAGGGCAGCCAGGCCTGGAACCTCGGGACCAGGTGATAGGGGATGTCGGTCAGCGTGGACCCCTGCAGCAGCTGGCGCAGATGCGCGGCCGTGTGCACCTGGCCGGGGTGCGGCCGCAGCGCATGCACCTCCTCGGCGAACGCGCCCAGGCGTCCGGCGAAAGCGTCGATGGTCATGGCCGCGGCGAGGTCGGCGGTGTCGAGCAGGCGCTCAAGCCGGTGCAGGGCCAGCGCCCCGGTGGCCAGCATCTGCGCGGTGCCGTTGTTGAGCGCAAGCCCCTCCTTGTAGGACAGCGCCACCGGCGCCAGCCCCGCGGCCTGCAGCGCCTGCGCGCCCGGCATGCGCCGGCCTTCGAACCAGGCCTCGCCGCCACCGAGCAGCACGATCGCCAGATGCGACAGCGGCGCCAGGTCGCCCGAAGCGCCGACCGAGCCCAGGGCCGGCACCACCGGCACGATCCCGGCATTGAGCAGGGCCGCCAGCGCCTCCAGCGTCTGCACGCGGATGCCCGAATGGCCCTTGAGCAGGGTGTTGATGCGGATGCACAGCATCGCCCGGACCACGTCCGCGGCCAGCGGCTCGCCGACGCAGACGGCATGGGTGACGATGAGGTTGTGCTGCAGTTCCTCGTGCAGCGAGCGGCCGGACTTCACCGCGCCGGGCAGTTCGTCGCGCAGCGGATGCGCACCCAGCAGCTTGTCGGCATTGCTGCCGAAGCCGGTGGACACGCCGTAGATCGGCTCCTCGCGCCGCACCTGCTCGGCCAGGAAGTCGGCGGCGTGGGCGACGGCGCGCAGCGCCTCGGGGGCAAGCGCGATCTGGGCGCCATTGGCGACCATCACCAGCTGGTCGCGGGTGAGGGACTTGCCGTCGAGGAGTACCGGTTTCATTGAATGTCCGCCCTTGTGGTTCGCTGGAGGTGGCACCTGCCGGTGCCGGTGGCCCCGTCCCGCCCGGACGCGCGCCGCGATGGCCCGGCCGCGCCGTGGCCGCGCATGGCCGCGCAGCACGCGACCGGCACGCGCCGGTGCGTCACGCCGCGGGAGGCCTGCCGCACCGCCGGATCAGCCCGCGCCCTTGCCCAGCGCGCGCCACTGTTCGCGCTCCACCAGCAGCGTGCGCGCCAGGTCGCCATCGGCGACCTCGAACTGTTCGCCGCGGCGCAGGTCCTTGACCGCGACCACGCCCCTGGCGGCCTCGTCCTCGCCGCGGATCACCACGAAACGGATGCCGGCGCGGTCGGCGTACTGCATCTGCTTGCCGAGCTTGCGCGGTTCGAGCTGGGTTTCGACGTTGAGCCCGGCCGCGCGCAGCTGCTGCGACAGGCCCAGCGCGTGGTCGAGCCCGGCGTCATCGAACAGGGTGACCAGCACATCCACCGAACTGTCCGCGGTCTGCACCAGGCCGGCCTCGCGCAACTGCCAGAACAGGCGCGTCAGGCCGATCGAGATGCCCACGCCCGGCAGCTTCGATTTCGTGTAGTGGCTGGCGAGGTTGTCGTAGCGCCCGCCCGAGCAGATCGAGCCGATCCCCGGATTGGCGTCGAGCGTGGTCTCGTAGACGATGCCCGTGTAGTAGTCCAGGCCGCGCGCGATCGACAGGTTGATCGCATAGCGCGACTCGGGCACCCCCAGCGCCTTGAGCCGGTGCAGCACCTCGCGCAGCTCGTCGCGGCCTTCCTCGAACAGCGGCGTGCCGGATCCGAGTGCGTCGAGCCTGGCGAGCGCATCGTCGTGGCCGGTCGAGCGCACGCGCGAGAACGCCATCAGGCGGTCGATCACGCCGCCATCCAGGCCGAAACCGTCGCCGGCCAGGGTCGCGCGCACCGCGTCCTCGCCGCGCTTGTCGAGCTTGTCGATCTCGCGCAGCACCGGCACCTGCGCATCGGCCGCGATGCCCTGCCCTTCGAAATAGCCGCGCAGCAGCTTGCGGTGGTTGAACTGGATGGTGAAATCGCCGATGTCCAGCGCCTCGAACACCGCGCTGATCACCGCCGGCACCTCGGCGTCGTGCCGCGTGGACAGCGCGTCCTTGCCGATCACGTCGATGTCGCACTGGTAGAACTCGCGGAAACGCCCGCGCTGGGCGCGCTCGCCGCGGTACACGCGCTGCATCTGGTAGCGGCGGAACGGGAACGCCAGTTCATGCTCGTGCTCGGCCACGTAGCGCGCCAGCGGCACGGTCAGGTCGAAGCGCAGGGCCAACTCGGGCAGGCCTTCGGCGGCCTTCTCCAGCGCGCCGGTGGACTGGGCGAAATACACCTGGCGCTCGGTCTCGCCGCCGGACTTGGTCAGCAGCACCTCGGACAGCTCGAATACCGGGGTCTCGATCGGCAGGAAGCCGAACCCCTCGAAGATGCGCCGGATCGTGTCGAGCATGCGCTGGAACGCGATCTGGTCGCGTGGCAGCAGTTCCATGACGCCGGGCGGGGTTCTGGGCTTGATCATGCCTGTCGCGGGTACCGGGGAAAGACGCCCATTCTACCTGCGCGTGCCGGCCCGCCGGTGCCGGCGGACCAGCCTCCGCGGCCGCCCGAGGGTCCCGCCTGACCGGCCCGGGACACCATTGCGCCCAGCCGCGGCGTGCGGGCCGGTATCATATGTGCAATCTCCGCATGGACTCCGCATGCCCAGTTCCGCTGCCGCCCGCTGCCGCAACCATGTCCGCACCGTCGTGCCGCTCGACTGTGCGCGCTGCGCGGTGCGCGATCTCGCGGTCTGCGCGTCGTTGCCGCCGCCGGAGGTCGATTCGCTGGAGCGCTACGCCTCCTCGCTGGTCCTGCAGGCCAATGCCGAACTGGCGCGCAGCGGCCAGCCCTGCCACCAGGTCTACAGCGTCACCAGCGGCATGCTGCGCCTCGTCCGCAGCCTGCCGGACGGGCGCCGGCAGGTGGTGGGCTTCGCGCTGCCCGGGTCGTTCATCGGCCTGTCGGACGTGACGGTGCACCGCCACAACGTCGAGGCGGTGATCCCGAGCCGGGTGTGCGTGTTCGAGCACGACATGCTGCGCGACCTGCGCCAGCGCTTCCCGGAGTTCGAACACACGCTGCTTGAGCGCGCCTGCCGCGAACTCGACGAAGCCCATGATTCGATGCTGCTGCTGGCGCGCCTTGCGCCGATGGAGCGGCTGGCCAGCTTCCTGGTGCGGCTGCGCAAGCAGATGCGGATCCGCGACGACGAGCCGACCATGGCCCTGCCGATGGGCCGGGGCGACATCGCCGACCACCTCGGCCTGACGGTCGAAACGGTCAGCCGCAGCTTCACCCGGCTGCGCGAGCAGGGCGTGATCGCCCTGCCCGATCCCCAGCACGTCCAGATCCTGGACCACGCCGCGCTCGCGGAGCTGGCCTCGGCCCTGCACTGACGCGGCCGGCCCGGCGCGTTTCAGGCCGCCACTGCGCGCGGTTCCAGCCGGCCCGCGCGCAGCAGCAGTTCGCGATGCACCGTGCCCGGCGGCAGCGCCGCATGGGTCAGCACCAGTACGCTGCGGCCCTCGCACCATCGCGCCACGCCACGCATCACCGCATCGGCGGTGTCCTGGTCCAGGCCTTCGGTCGGTTCGTCGAGCACCAGCAGCGCGGCCTCGCGCAGCAGCGCACGTGCCAGCGCGATGCGACGCGCCTGCCCGGCCGACACCGTGGCCCCGCCCTCCCCGATCCAGGCCTGGAGCCCGCCGGCCGCGTGCGCCCATCCGGCCAGGCGCACGCAGGCCAGCACCTCATGGAGGCGCGCGTCGCTGGCGTCGGCGGCGCCCATCCGCAGGTTCTGCGCCAGCGTCCCGGCGAAGACGGGCGCGGCCTGGGGCAGCCAGGCCACGCGGCCATGCCAGTCCTCCTGCGCCGCCTCGCGCAGGTCCACGCCGGCCCAGCGCACGGCGCCGTCGAGCGGGTCGACCGCGCGCAGCGCCAGCGCCGCCAGGCTGCTCTTGCCGCTGCCGCTGTCGCCGCGGATCGCCACCCGCTCGCCCGGCGCCAGTTGCAGTCGCACGCGATCGAGCAGGCGCCGCCCACCCGGCCAGGCGAAGCCCACCGCGTCGAACGTCAACGGCCCGGACCCGGCCAGCGCGCGGGGATGCGGCGGGTCGGCCACCGCCGGTGCCTGGCCGGCCAGCACTTCGATCCGTCGCGCCGAGGCCCGCGCCGCCTGCAGCGCCTGCCAGGCCAGCGCCGCGCCCGCCCAGGCCTCGGACAGGGCCAGCGCCGCGAACGCCAGTCCGGCCGCCTGGGCCGCGCCGACCCGCCCCCCCGCCACCGCCGCGCAGGCCAGCCAGAGCAGGATCGTCCACGCGATCGCGCTCACCGCGCCATGCAGGGCGGTGGCGTCGGCCAGGCGCAGCCGGTGCAGGCGCTCGCGCCGTGCAAGGGCGTCGCCCTCCTCCGGCAGCGACTGCAGCCAGCGAGCGGTGGCACCCAGCGCGGCCAGGTCGGCCGCCCCTTCGAAGAGTTCGTGCAGACGCGCGCGCAAACGGCCGCGTTCGCGGGCGAGCGCGGCGGCCTCGTGCTGCTGCCCGTGCGCCACGCGCCAGGCCACGGCCAGGGCGCCGGCCAGGCTGGCGAGCGCGATGCACGCGCCCAGTACCGGGTCGAGCAGCAGCGCGAACACGGCCACGGCCAGGCCCGCCAACCCCAGCGCCAGCAGCGGCCCGAGCGCGCGCACCAGCAGGCCGTCGACCGCATCGACGTCCCCCAGCAGCCGCGCGATCAGGTCGCCGGTGCGCAGCCGCGACAGCTGCCCGCCCGACAGCGCCAGCATCCGCGCGAACAGCCAAACCCGCAGATCGCGCGCGATTCCCAGCGTCGCGCGGTGGCCGACCACCTTCTCGCCGTAGCGCGACAGGATCCGCGCCAGGGTCAGGGCGCGGATCCCGGCCGAGGGCAGGAAGAAGTTGAAGCCGGCGGCGACCCCGAAGGTCAGGGCCGCGCCGGTCAGGAAGCCGGCCGACACCCCCAGCAGGCCGATGCCGGCCAGCAGCGTCGCCAGCAGCAGCGCTACCGTGCCGGCCAGGGTCGCCGCATGGATCGCCAGCACGCCGCGCAGGCCTCCCCCGCTCACGACCCGGACTCCGGAGCGGCGGCGTCCAGGGTGCCCCCGGGCAGGCGCAGCACCTGTCCCGCCCAGGCCATCACCGCCGGGCTGTGGGTGGCCACCACCACCATCCGGCCCTGCGCGTAGCGGTCGAGCCCATCCAGCAGCGCGGCCTCGGTGGCCGGATCGAGGAAGGCGGTGGGCTCGTCGAGCAGCAGCACGTCCGGCCGACGCAGCAGCGCGCGCGCCAGCGCCACGCGCCGGGCTTCGCCGCCCGACAGACCCAGCCCGCGCTCGCCCACCGGGGTGTCCAGGCCCAGTGGCAGTGCGTCGGCGAAGCGCAGTACCTGCGCCGCCTCGGCGGCCGCGCGCACCGCCGCGTCGCTGGCGTCCGGATCGCCCACGCGGATGTTGTCGGCCAGGGTGCCGCGGAAGATCCACGGCCGCTGCCCGGCCAGCGCGAGGCGCGCGCCGGCCGGGAGCGCGAGGCTGCCCGCCTCCAGCGGCAACCAGCCCGCCAGCGCCTCCAGCAGGCTGCTCTTGCCGGCGCCGCTGGGCCCGGCCAGCGCCAGCCGCCCGCCGGGCGCCAGTGCGAACGACAATCCGGCCAACAACGGCCGCTGCGCGCCGGCATGGCGCAACACCAGGCCCGCGGCCACGATGCCGCCGTCAGCCGACGCCACGACGCCACGCTCGCGAGCAGGCGCACTCGCCGCGCCCGCGCCGGGCAGTTCCCCCAGCGCCTCCTCCACCAGACCCGCCGCCGCCAGCGCATTGGCCCGGTCGTGGTAGTGCGCGGCCAGGCGCCGCAGCGGTGCGAAGTACTCGGGCGCGAGCAACAGGCAGAACAGGCCCGTGTAGAGCAGCCCCGGCGCGAGCGCGGGGCCGATATCGACCAGGCCCAGGTAGCGGAAGCCGAAATACATCGCCACGATCGCGACGCTGACCGAGGCGAAGAACTCGAGCACCGCCGAGGACAGGAAGGCGATGCGCAGCACGCGCATGCTGCCGTCGCGAACCTCGTCGGCCGCGTGCGCGGCCCCGGCCAGTTCCGCCCGCCCCTGGCCATGGATCCGCACCAGGTCGAGCCCGCGCAGGCGATCGCCGAAATGGGCGCCGGCCCGCGCCATCGCCAGCAGCTGCCCCCGCCCCGCCGCCTCGGCGCCCCAGCCCACCAGCATCTGGAACAGCGGCACCAGCGGCGCGGCCAGCAGCAGCAGCAGGCCGGCCACCCAGTCGGTCATGAAGACCGCCGCCAGCAGCAGCGCCGGCACCCACGCCACCTCCGCGCGCGCCGGCAGGTAGCCGGCGTAATAGCCGTCCAGCGCATCGACCTGGCCCATCGACAGTTCCACCAGCGCGCCCTTGCGACGCGACCGCAGCCAGGCTGGGCCGCGTGCGATCGCCCGCGCCGCCAGCCGCGTGCGCAACCGCGCCTTGACCGCTTCGGCCACCGAGGCCGACGCGCCCTGCGCGATCCGGCGCAGCCCCACCCGCAGCACCATCGCCAGCAGCAGGACCAGGAACGCCGCGGCGACCGCATCGGGCGCATCGCCGCGCACGAACACGGCCTGGGCGATGCTGGCGATCGCCCAGGCCTGCGGCCACAGCAACCATCCGGCCAGCACCGTGCAGGCCAGGGCCTTGCGATGCGTCGCGCGCTCGGGCGCAAGCTGCGCGCCGAGCCAGCCCAAGCGGCGCTTGCGTTCGCCAGGCCCGGGCCCGGCAAGGAAGGCGTTCATCGCATCTCGGAATCCACGGATGCGCGCAGTATGGCCATCGGCGCATGGAGACGTCGCGATGCCGCGGAGGCCGCGGGCACATGCGCGCGAAGGCAGGATGCGCGCCCGACGCGCCGCACAAACAACAAGGCCACCCGCCAAGGGTGGCCTGCTGCTTGAAACAGTTGGTCGGGGAGACAGGATTTGAACCTGCGACTTCTACGTCCCGAACGTAGCGCTCTACCAGGCTGAGCTACACCCCGACAGCTGAGCCGCATATTCTAGTGAACGAGGTACCCCACAGGCAAGGGGTGCGTGCGCCCGGTCATCGAAGCCGCGCAAGCATGCGGTTGGCGTGCCGGTCCACAGGCGCGCCAGCGCCGTCGCGCAGTGGCATCGGCGCTGGTGGCCTCGAAGGCCATGCCTGTCGGCGACCGCCGCCTGCGCGATGCCTGCGCGCGGATGGCGATGGGGTTTCGGGTAGCCCGGACGGCCCGGGAGGGCGCGACATCGGGCGCGGGTGTCGGTTCGACCCGCCCCAACCCGATCCTCGTCGCGTTCGGCAGCCACGCGCAGGGCCGCATCGGTGAGCCCACGCCGATGGCCTGGTCAGGCGGAGGCTTGCGCCGGCGTCATCGCTGCGCCGATCCACCAAGCGACAGGCACAGGGATGGCGCGGCCGGACAGTGACGGGACGTCCGGTCGGGACATGCCGCCGGCAGCAGGCAGACCGCGGAGGCCGCGACACGTTGCCTGCGGGCTGCGCTCGCCGACGGCAGCGCAGGACGGCGCAGCGCCGCGTGTCGATCCGGCCGCCATTGGCGGAGAGTCCACCGCGCGCGAGCGCCTTGACGGCGGTTTGCCGGCGCTGCGGCATCATGGATCCAGGCCCCGGGCAGTGACCGCATGCAGCAGGATCCCGACGACACCGGCGCGACCGTGCCGCGGCATTGGAAGCCGCTACCGCGCAGCTTCTACCGCCCCCATCCCGCGCTGGTCGCACCGCAGTTGCTCAACAAGATCCTGGTGCGCGGCGACGGCCGCGCCGCGCGCATCGTCGAGGTCGAGGCCTATGCCGGCAGCGAGGATCCGGCCGCGCATTCGTTCCGCGGCATGACCGCCCGCAACGCCACCATGTTCGGCGAGCCGGGCCACCTGTATGTGTACTTCACCTACGGGATGCACTGGGGCAGCAATGCGGTATGCGGCGATGTCGGAGTCGGCATGGGCGTGCTGCTGCGCGCGGCCGAACCGCTGCTGGGCATGGAGGCGATGCGGCGGCTGCGCCCCGCCGCGCGCCGCGACCGCGACCTCGCCAGCGGTCCGGGCAAGCTCTCGCAGGCCTTCGGCATCACCGGCGAGATGGACGCAGCGGACCTGGTGACCGCCGACCGGGGCATCGCCATCGTCAGCGACGGCATGGCGCCGCCGCGCGATCCGGTCGTCGGCCCGCGCATCGGCATCAGCCGCGCGCTCGACCTGCCGTGGCGCTGGCACGTTCCGGGCAACACGCATGTCTCGATGCGTACCACGACGGTGCCGCGGGCGCCGCGGCCGCGTCGGAGCTGACGGTACCGCGCAGCGTACGCACCGGCTCAGGCCCGGGACGCGAGCAGCTCCTGCAAGGCCGAATGGATGTCGTCGCGCCGATAGGGCTTGCCCAGCAGCGGCACGTCGCGGAAGTCCCCGGGGATGCCGTCGGCACCGTAGCCGGTACTGAACAGGAACGGCACCTGGCGTGCACGCAATGCCTCGGCGACCGGGAACGAAGCCTCGCCGCCCAGGTTGACGTCCACGATCGCCACTTCGATGCCGGGCATCGTCTCGATCAGTGTCCGCGCCTCTTCGATGCTGCCGGCGCTGCCGGCCAACTCGTAGCCCAGGTCCTCGACCATGTCCTCGAGCAGCATCCGGAGCATGGCTTCGTCCTCGACCAGCAAGACGCGACACCCCGCACTCTTCGTCATTTTCCAATCCCAGATGTGGCCGACGATCGACTGCGGCGGAAATCCCGGCGGGCGCCGCCGCTGCCGAATGCTACTACGCCGCCGCAGCGGCCGGTGCCGCTGGACTCCATCCTGGATTGACAATATTTTAACTTTCCCGTGCCTAACGTGCGGTGTTGCAGCGGGGGAGGAACAGATGCAACTGGTGGAAGACGACGTCGGCACGCCCGGGCTGGGAGACGCCTCGAGGCAGTTCGCCCTGCTCCTGAACTCCGTCACCGACTACGCCATCTACATGCTGGACGACAACGGCTACGTGCGGACCTGGAATCCGGGCGGCGAGAGGATCAAGGGCTACAGCGCGAGCGAGATCATCGGCTGCCACTTCTCGCGCTTCTATTCCGAGGAGGACGCGGCCGCCGGCGTGCCCGCGCGCAACCTGCAGACCGCGCGCAACGCAGGCCGCTATGCGGGCGAAGGCTGGCGCCTGCGCAAGGACGGCACGCGCTTCCATGCCAGCGTGGTGATCGACCCGATCCTCGAGCATGGGCGGCTGATCGGCTTCGCCAAGATCACGCGCGACATCACCGAGCGCTACGAAGCCGAGCAGCGCCTCGAGCAGGCGCGCCATTCGCTGCTGCAATCGCAGAAGATGGAAGCCATCGGCAAGCTCACCCTCGGCCTCGCGCACGACTTCAACAACCTGCTGACCATCATCATCAACAGCCTCGATGTCATCGACCACCATGTCCGCGACGAGCGCGTCTCGCGGATGGTGGAAACGGCGCTGCGCGCGTCCGAGCGCGGCGTGCTGCTGTCCCGGCAGCTGCTGACCTTCGGCCGCGGCCAGAACCTCGCGCCGGAGCGGCTCGACGTGAACGGGCTGATCATCGACTGCGAGGAACTGCTGCGCCGCTGCGCCGGCGATACCGTGCAGATGGACGTGGAACTGGCCGAGAACCTGCCGCAGGTCGACGTGGACAGGGGCCAGTTCGAGGCCGCCCTGCTCAACCTCGTCAGCAACAGCCGCGATGCGATGGTCGACGGCGGCCACATCCGCGTGCGGACCTTCCTGGGCCGGGCGCAGGATGCGCCGCCGGGCGATCCCGCGGCCGAGCGCTTCGTATGCGTCGAGGTGGTGGACACGGGCCCGGGCATTCCGCTCGAGCAGCAGTCGCGGGTGTTCGAACCCTTCTTCACCACCAAGGAGATCGGACGCGGCAGCGGCCTGGGGCTGAGCCAGGTGTTCGGGTTCGCCTCGCAGTCCGGCGGCGGCGTCGAGCTGCACAGCACGCCAGGCCAGGGCACCACGCTGGTGATCCGGCTGCCGGTGCCCAAGGCCGGATGATGGACATGCCGCACGTACTGTTCGTCGAGGACGAGGACGACCTGCGCAGCATCATCCAGGATGCGCTCGCCCAGCACGGCTATCACGTCACCCTGGCCCGGAACGGGCGCGAAGCCCTGGACCACCTCCAGGGCGGCGGCAGCTTCTCGCACGTGGTCACCGACGTCAGCATGCCCGAGGGCGTCTCGGGCCTGGATGTCGCGGCCGAAGCCCTGCAGCAACAGCCCTGCCCACGCGTTGTGGTCGCATCGGGCTACCAGCGCTCGCAGCTGGCTCCGCTCCCGGAGGGCGCGCGCTTCCTGCCCAAGCCCTACCGGATCAGGCAACTGCTCGTGGCCCTGGACGGCTAGTCCCGCGACCGCCCCGCGGTCCGTGGTCGCCGTCCACCCATCCCATACATCGCCTTTACGCCGGCCGGAGCAGGCTGCCCCACCCCGGCAATGGCGCCGGGGCAGGAGACCGACATGCGTGACACCGAAGACAGCCAGCGTGACAGCCAGCGCGAGCGCCAGCAGCAACAGCAGCCGCAGCAGCAGCCGGGCCAGGACGAAGAAGAGTAAGCGACGGAGCGCGGGCACCGCCCGGAAGGGGTCCTGCCCGGGACCCCTTCCAGACCGGACACCCTGGGGCGGTCAGAACAGCCCGGCCTGCGCAGGGGGATAGACCAGCAGATCGCCATCGGCGCGCGCCTCGGGCGTCGGGACGTGGGGCTGGAGCTGGCCCGGCCCCAGGATGTGCAGCACCTCGTATCCGCGGTGGACCAGGACGTCGGCGATCAAGCGACGGTGGCAGCGCCACCACAGCGCCTCGGCGCACAGCAGCGCGGTCCGCCGGCCCGCGGCACTGGCCAGGACCAGCGCCAGACCGTCGGCGAATTCGGCGCTGCGCAGGTGATCGGCATAGCCCTGGAAGGCCGCGTTGCGCCAGGCCCCGTTGGGCGAGCCGGCCTGTGCCTTGCGGCGCCCGCCCAGCTGCGGCAGCCACAGATAGTCCACCCCCGCGGCGGGCAGGGCCGCGGCCATCGCCTCCCCGGCGAACCAGGGGTAGCGCCTGGACCCGGGAAAGCGCCGCACATCGGCCACCGCCCCGATGCCGTCGGCGGCGAGCAGGTCCAGGAATTCTTCCCAGGGGCGCGTGGAGTGCCCGATGGTCCAGATGCGGCGCGAGGCAGGGGCGGCATCGGGGCGGAGAGCCTGTGGCATGGGAACACTCCACCGGAGGATCCCATTAGACCGCCGGGAGCGTGGTCCGGATGTCGCGCCCGGCGCCACCCTGGCGAGGACCGCGCCCAGCTCGGCCGCCGCCCTCCTCCCGCTCCGCGGGTCCCCGCCTCGACCGGAGCCTCGGCGACCGCCACGGGCGCCCCGCGCCGCCCGGCCTATCCCAGCCGGTCCAGCACCTCGACCAGTTCCGGCGGCAGCGGCGCGTTGAGCACGTACGGCACCTGTCCGCCGTCCAGCGCGAACTCGAGCGATGCGGCATGCAGGAACAGCCGCTTCAGGCCGAGCTGCTCGCGCAGCCGGCGGTTGACCTCGGCGTCGCCGTACTTGTCGTCGCCGGCCACGGGATGGCCGATGTGCTGGGCGTGCACGCGGATCTGGTGGGTGCGCCCGGTCTCGATCCGCACCTCGCAGTACGAATGCCCACCACGCCGCTCCAGCACCCGGAAATGGCTCAGCGAGGCCTTGCCGGCCGCGTTGACCTGGACGTGGCGCTCGCCGCCCTGGCGCAGGCCGACATGCAGCGGCGCGTCCACGCTCATCACGCCATCGGGCATCCGCCCCACCAGCAGCGCCAGGTAGCGCTTGGCGATGCCGCGGGCCTGCAGGGCCGGGTCCTCGCGCAGCAGCGCCTGCAGCTCGCGCAGCGCCGAGCGCTTCTTGGCGATGACCATCAGCCCGGAGGTATCGCGGTCGAGCCGGTGCACGAGCTCGAGTTCTTGGCCCGGGCGCAGCGCCCGCAGGGTCTCGATGACCCCGAAGCTGATCCCGCTGCCGCCGTGGCTGGCCACGCCCGAAGGCTTGTTGATCGCCAGCAGGCGCGCATCCTCGAACACGATGCTGGCGGCCATCGCCTCCAGCAGGCCCTTGGCCGGCACGCCCTTGTCTCCCGGCTCGACGAGACGAACCGGCGGGATCCGGACCTGGTCGCCCGCATCCAGCCGGGTTTCGGGCTTGACCCGACCTCCGTTCACGCGCACCTGGCCGCTGCGGACGATCTTGTAGATCACCGAACGCGGTGCGCCCTTGAGGTGGGAAAGCAGGAAATTGTCGAGACGCTGGCCGTCGCGCTCGTCATCGATGACGACGGTGCGCACACCGCCAGTGGGGGATATCCGGGTGTCATTCATTCTTGGGCTTTATCTGATACACTCGGCGGGCGAGATAAGGTGCTGATTTCGCAGGAAGATCACGGGTCGAAAGCCCGCCTTCCGCGAGGTCCGTGCCAGCGCGCGGCCACCGCCCTCGGGGCGGCCATGTTAGCGGCTGGACGGCAGTTCCGGACATCGCCCGTTGCCAAGGCAGCGGTGCTGAACATGTCCCGTGCGGCGCAAGCGCCGGCCCGAAAGGCCTCCGCGAAGCGCCGCCGGCCCGTAACACTCTTGATTTGAAGCGCTCCCGCGGTCCGCCGTGGTGTCGTAGCGCTGGAAACCCGGATCGCCGCTGCGCTTGCGCGGCTGGCGGCCAACCGAAGCTCCAGGCGAAACGCCCCGGCGTTCCGCGCGCCTGTCCACGCTCCACGCGAGCGCGGCAGCGGCAAGCGCGAGGAAACGCAGACAATGAAGCGAATGCTCATCAACGCCACGCAGGCAGAAGAACTGCGCGTGGCCATCGTCGACGGCCAGTCCCTGTACGACATCGACATCGAACAGCCGTCCCGCGAACAGAAGAAGTCCAACATCTACAAGGGCCGCATCACCCGGCTCGAGCCGTCCCTCGAGGCGGCCTTCGTCGAATACGGGGCCGAGCGGCACGGCTTCCTGCCGCTGAAGGAAATCTCCCGCGACTACTTCCAGGCCGGGGCCGACCCGCGCTCGGGCAACATCAAGGAACTCCTGCGCGAAGGCCAGGAGGTCGTGGTCCAGGTGGACAAGGAAGAACGCGGCAACAAGGGCGCCGCCCTGACCACGTTCATCTCGCTGGCCGGCCGCTACATGGTGCTGATGCCCAACTCGCCCACCGCCGGCGGCGTCTCGCGCCGGATCGAGGGCGACGACCGCGCCGAGCTGAAGAAGGCGATGGACGCGCTGGCCATCCCGGACGAGATGGGCGTGATCATCCGCACCGCCGGCGTCGGCCGCGACGCCGAGGAACTGCAGTGGGACCTGGATTACCTGCTCAGCATCTGGCGCGCGATCGCCGAGGCCGCGCTCAGCAAGCCCTCCCCGTTCCTGATCTACCAGGAATCGCGCCTGATCACCCGCGCCCTGCGTGACTACATGCGGGCCGACATCGGCGAGATCCTGGTCGATACCCCCGAGATGTACCAGGAGGCCAAGGAATTCGTCGAGCAGGTGATGCCGCACAACCTGCGCAAGCTCAAGCACTACACCGACGACGTCCCGCTGTTCAACCGCTACCAGATCGAATCGCAGATCGAGAGCGCCTACGAGCGCACCGTGCGCCTGCCCTCCGGCGGCGCGCTGGTGATCGACCAGACCGAGGCGCTGACCGCGATCGACGTGAACTCCGCGCGCGCCACCAAGGGCAGCGACATCGAGACCACGGCGTTCAACACCAACCTGGAGGCGGCCGAGGAGGTCGCGCGCCAGATGCGGTTGCGCGACCTGGGCGGCCTGGTGGTGATCGACTTCATCGACATGGATTCGAGCAAGCACCAGCGCGAGGTCGAGGGCAAGCTGCAGAACGCGCTCAAGTACGACCGCGCGCGCGTGCAGCTGGGCCGCATCTCCAAGTTCGGCCTGCTGGAGATGAGCCGCCAGCGCCTGCGTGCTTCGCTGGGCGAATCGAGCCAGATCGTGTGCCCGCGCTGCGAAGGCCACGGCCGCATGCGCAGCGTCGAGTCGCTGAGCCTGTCGATCATCCGCGTCGCCGAGGAGCACGCGATGAAGGACAATACCGGCCAGGTGCTGGTGCAGGCGCCGGTGGAGATCGCCAACTTCCTGCTCAACGAGAAGCGCGGCGCGCTGGCCGAAATCGAGAAGCGCCACAAGGCGCCAATCGTGATCGTCGCCGACGAGCAGCTGCAGACCCCGCACTACGAGGTCACGCGCCTGCGCGACAACGAACTGGGCGAGGAAAGCAGCCGGCCGAGCTACCAGCGTGGTACCCCGCGCCGGGTGGCGACCATCGCGCTGAACAAGAACAACCTCAACATCCCGCCGCCGGCGGTCACCAATGTGCGCCCCTCGCAGCCGGCACCGGTGCGCGAGCCGCAGCCCGAACCCGTGGCCGCGCCTGCCCCGGCCCCGGCCCCGGCCCCGGCGCCCGTCGTGGCGCCGGTGGCGAGCGGCGGACTGGTCGGCTGGTTGCGCCGCGTGTTCGTCGGCGAATCGGCGGCCACGCCGGCAGCGCCCGCCCGCCCGGCCCAGCCGGCCGAGCGCGGCGAACGCAGCGACCGCGGCAACCGTGGCGAACGCAGCGGCGGCCGTCGCGATGCGCGCCAGGGCAAGTCCGCGCGCCGCGAAGGCCGTGAGGGCAACGGGCAGGCCCCGCAGAAGGAAGCCCGCGAGCCGCGTCCGGCGCGCGCCCAGCAGCCGGCCAAGCAGGCACAGCAACCGCAGCAGGGCCAGGCAGGCCAGGCGCAGCCGCAGGCCCAGCCGTCCAAGAAGCCGCCCAGGCAGCCCAAGGCGCAGCAGCCGCGCACCGCCGAAGCGGTCGACACGGCGGACAAGGCGAAGCCCGAGGCCATCAACAGGCCCGTGCCGGCGCCGGTCGTCGAGCCGCTGACGCAGGAGGCCAAGGCGCCCGTCGCCCCGACGTCCGACAACGCCCCGGCGGTCGATACCGTCGAGACGGGCAGGCCCGCGCCTGCGGTCGTCGCGGCCGAAGCGGCACTTGCCGCCCCCGCCGGCATTGCCGAAGGCAGCGAAGGCACCGAAGGCAACGGCGAACACGCCGCGACTGCCGGTGAGGAAGGCACGGCGGGCCGCCGCCGTCGCGGACGCCGCGGCGGTCGTCGCCGTCGTCGCGGCGCCGGCGATGCCGCCGCGCTGGGCGAGGGCCTGAACGACGACCTCGGCCAGGACGGCGACGAGGGCGATGACGAAGGCGAGGCCCCCGTCGCCGGCGTTGCGCAGCGTACCCAGCCCGAGTTCGAGTTCGACGAGCCCGGCGCCCCCGCCCAGCGCGTGAGCACGCCGTCCGCGGCTGCGCAGGCCGCCCCGGCCGTGTCCACTGTCGCCGCCGCACCGGCCGAGGCCGTCGCGAAGGACGAGGTCGCGGACGCTGCCCAGGCGCCGGCGGCTGCCGTCGTGACGGCGGAGCCAGCACAGCCGGCTGCAGCGCCAGTCGCGGCGGCGGTGGAGGCTGCGCCGGTCGCGGCCGAGGCGCCGGCGAAGGCCGTGGTCGAAACCGCACCGCAGCCGGAGATCGCCCGGGACGTCGCTCCGCCGACCCCTGCGCTCGATCGGGGCGAGCTGGCCGCGGCGACCGACACCGCCCCGGCGACCACGACCGAAGTCGAGGCACCGCAGGCGATCGAGCGCGGACGCGAACCCGACGCCGGCCCGGATGCCGCTGTCGAGACCGTGACGGTCGCGGCCGAACCTGCCGAGGCCGCCGTCATCGCGACCGAACAGGCGCCGCCGGCCGATGCACGTGGCCCGGGGCTGTTCGATACGCAGGTTCCGCCCACGGCGGTCGCGCAGGCGCCCTCGCCTGCCGCGGGCGCGGTCGACGCGGTGGACGAAGCTGCCGCCGACGCGGCAGAGGCGGAGGATGAAGCCGCCTCGGCCCGGGACGGCGAAGACGACGGCAGCGTGGCCAGCCGCAACGCCTGACCGCCAGCCCGGCTGCCCCTCGCAGGTGTCAGATCACCTGCGAGGGGTCGGCCAGCCCGTACTGGCTGGCCAGGCGTGCCAGCGCGATCATGTCGTCGATCGCCAGCTTGGCGAACAGCCGCGACTTGTGCGTATTGACGGTCTTGGGGCTCAGGCTCAGCCGCCGCGCGATCTCCTCCTGGCGCAGGCCCTGCACCAGCAGCATCGCGATCTCCAGTTCGCGCGGCGAGAGCTCGTCGAACGGCGTGGCGTCGCCCCCCAGTCCCGAAAGCGCCAGGTTCTGCGCGATGCCGCTGGCAAGGAAACGCTTGCCGCGCGCCACGTCGCGCACCGCGCGCACCAGTTCGGCCGAATCCCCGCCCTTGCCCACGTAACCCGACGCGCCCGCCTCGATGAGCTTGCGCGGCATCGGCCCGTCTTCGAGCACCGACACCACGATCACCTTGGCGTGGCGGCCCTTGACCACGCGTTCGGTGATCTCCAGCCCGCTCACCCCCGGCAGGTGCAGGTCGCACAGCACTACGTCCGGCCGCAGCTTGCGGATCATCGGCAACGCGCTCTCGCCGCAGGCGGCCTCGCCGACCACCTCGATATCGGTTTCGCCCGAAAGGATCATGCGCATCCCTGCGCGGACCAGCGCATGGTCATCGACCATGAACACCCGGATCGTCATCCCTGTTCCCCCTTGCACCACTCCCCTGTGCGATGGAGGCTAGCGCCATGCGCCACGCGCGTGCAAGCCGGCCGCGCGGCGGCAAGCGGCGCGCGCGATCGGAGGACAGGACGATGACTGGACGCGATGTGAGGATCCACCGCCTCGGCGGCGATGACATCCCCCGCATGCGCGCCATGCTGGCGATGATGGGCGAGGCCTTCGACGACGTGCCGACCTATGCGGACGCGCAGCCGGACGACGCCTACCTGCGGCGGTTGCTGTCGGGCCCGCAGTTCGTGGCCATCGTCGCGCTCGTGGAAGACGACGTTGTCGGCGGCCTGGCCGCCTACGAGCTGCCCAAGTTCGAGCAGGCCCGCAGCGAGTTCTACATCTACGATCTCGCCGTGGACCAAGCCTGGCGGCGGCGCGGCATCGCGACCGCGCTGATCGACCACCTGCGGCCGATCGCGCGCGAGCGTGGCGCCTGGGTGATCTACGTGCAGGCCGATCCGCCGGATACGCCGGCAATGGCGCTGTACACGAAACTCGGCGCACGCGAGGACTTGTGCCACTTCGACATCGCGGTGGACTGATGGCGGAGAGAGTGGGATTCGAACCCACGGAAGGTTTGACCCTTCGGCGGTTTTCAAGACCGCTGCCTTAAACCACTCGGCCATCTCTCCGATGTCGCGCCGTATCCTGCCACGGCGCGTGCGCGCCGTCTTCGGCGGTTTGACCAGCGGCTGCGCCGCTGTTCCCTCCGGCCTGCGGCCTCCGGGTCAAGACCGCTGCCTTGAACCACTCGGCCATCTCTCCGATGTCGCGCCGTATCCTGCCACGTGCGTGCGCGTCGTCCCCGCCCTGGCGACGCAGGTGCGCGGCCTAGCGCATTGTCGCATGCACGCCCGCGGCGGGATGGCGCTGCGCCGCGGCGACGCTTGCCGGCACCACGTCATCCTTGCCGCAGTGGCGGCAGTTGAGGCTGGATTCCTCGATGAGCGGCGGCAGCTTCTCGGCGAGGAAGTCGATGAACACGCGCACCGCCGGCAGCATGCCGCGCCGCGAGGCGAACACCGCGTGGGCCACGCCCTGGGGCAGGCGCCAGTCGGGCAGGACCACCTCGAGTTCGCCGCTGCGCACGGCCTCGGCGCACATGGTCTCGGGCAGCATGGTGATGCCCAGGCCCTGGCGCGCCAGTTCCATCAGCATCGGGAAGTCGAAACCCGACACGCGCGCCTTGAGCTCGACCCGGCGTACTTCACCGTCCGTGCCCTGCAGCTCCCAGCGTTGCCGGCCCTCTTCCTCGCCCATGGTCATGGTCGTGTGCGCGCCCAGGTCCTCCGGCGCGGTCGGGCGACCGGCGCGGTCGAGATACCTGGGGCTGGCCACCAGCAGTTCCTGGATCTGCCCGAAGCTGCGCATCACCAGGCTGCCGTCGTCGTCGAAGCGGGTGCGCACGCGGATGGCGACGTCGAAGCCTTCGTTGATCACGTCGACGCGGCGGTTGCTCACGTGCAGCTGCACGCGCACCTCCGGGTAACGCGCCAGGAACTCCGGCAGCAGCTTGGGCATCAGTTGCTGGGCCACGCCCACCGGCACGCTGGCCTTGACCACGCCGCGGGGTTCGGCGCTGAGCCGGTCCACCACCTCGCGGGCGGCCGTGGCCTCGGCCAGCATCGACTGGGCGTGGCGATACACGCTCTGGCCGACGTCGGTGACCGCGAAGCGCCGCGTCGACCGCTGCAGGAGCCGGACGCCCAGGTCGGTCTCCAGCTGGCTGATGCGCCTGCTCAGGCGCGATTTGGGAATCCCCAGGGCGCGCTCGGCGGCGGCAAACCCGCCGTGCTCGACCACCATGGCGAAGTAGTAGAGATCGTTCAGGTCCTGCACGTTGGCCTCCTGTTTGGAACAATGCGTGATACTAGCGGCATTTATTCCACTATTGCAACAATCTACAGTGGCCTCCCGCTTTCGCCCCACAGAGGCACACAAGATGAAACTGCTACAGATCGATTCCAGCGTCCTGGGCGCGAACTCCGTCACCCGCCAGCTGACCGCCGCCATCGTCGCACGTTGGCAGGCCCAGTTGCGCGGCCTGGAAGTGCAGGCGCTCGACCTCGACCAGTCGCCGCTCGGGCCCCTGTCGGGCGCCATCCTGGCCGGGCGCGACCAGGTTGGCGCCGCGCGCGCGGCCGCCGTGCTGGAGCAGTTCCTGGCCGCCGACGTGGTCGTGATCGGCGCCCCGATGTACAACTTCGGGCCGCCCTCCGAACTCAAGGCCTGGGTCGACCGCATCGCCGTGGCCGGCAAGACCTTCCGCTACACCGAGTCCGGCCCGGTCGGGCTGGCGGGCGGCAAGCGCGTGATCCTGGCGCTGGCCGCCGGCGGCCCGCATCGCGGCCAGCCGACCGACTTCGTCGAACCCTACCTGCGCCAGGTGCTCGGCTTCCTCGGCATCACCGACATCGTGACGGTGCGTGCCGATGGCGTGTCGCTGTCCCCGGCGCATCGCGCCGCGGCCATCGAGCAGGCGCTGGCCGATATCCCGCCGGCCCTGGCCGCAGCCGCCTGAGCGCGGCGGGCAGCGCCCGGGCGCGTCGTCCTCAGGCGATGCGCTCGGCGCCGCCCATGTACGGCCGCAGTGCCGGCGGCACCTCGATCGAGCCGTCGGCCTGCTGGAAGTTCTCCATCACCGCGATCAGCGCGCGGCCCACGGCGGTTCCCGAACCGTTGAGGGTGTGCACCGGCTCGGGCTTGCCGCTGTCGGGATTGCGCCAGCGCGCCTGCATGCGGCGGGCCTGGAAATCGCCGCAGTTGGAGCACGAGGAGATCTCGCGGTAGGTCTGCTGCGAGGGCAGCCAGACTTCCAGGTCGTAGGTCTTGCGCGCCGAGAAGCCCATGTCGCCCGAGCACAGCAGCACGCGCCGGTACGGCAGGCCCAGTCGCTCGAGGATGGTCTCGGCGCCGCGGGTCATGCGCTCGAGTTCGGCATCGCTGTCGTCCGGGCGCGTGATCGATACCAGTTCGACCTTCTCGAACTGGTGCTGGCGGATCATGCCGCGCACGTCGCGGCCGCCGCTGCCGGCCTCGGAGCGGAAGCACAGCGAATGCGCGGTCATGCGCAGCGGCAGGCGCGCCGGATCGATGATCTCGTCGCGCACGGTGTTGGTCAGCGGGATCTCCGCGGTCGACACCAGGTAGCGCCGGTGTTCGCCCAGCTGCGTCGAGAACATGTCCTCCTCGAACTTCGGCAACTGGCCGGTGCCCAGCAGGCTGTCGGCGTTGACGATGACCGGGACGTTGGTCTCCTCGTAGCCATGCTCGCCGGTATGCACGTCGAGCATGAACTGCGCGAGCGCGCGATGCAGGCGCGCCAGTTGCCCACGCAGCACGGTGAAGCGGGCGCCCGAGAGCTTGGACGCGGTGTCACCGTCGAGCCAGCCGTGGCGCGCGCCCAGTTCGACATGGTCCTTCACCTGGAAATCGAACTCGCGCGGCGTGCCCCAGCGGTGCTGCTCGACGTTGTGGGTCTCGTCGGCCCCCAGCGGCACCGACGGCTCGGGCAGGTTGGGCAGGCCGAGCGCGATCGCGTCGAGTTCGGCGCGGATCGCATCCAGTCGTGTTTCGCTGGCCTTGAGCTCGTCGCCCAGGCCCGCGACCTCGGCGAGCAGCGGCGCGACGTCCTCGCCTTTGGCCTTGGCCTGGCCGATCGCCTTGCTGCGCGTGTTGCGCAGGTTCTGCAGTTCCTGGGTGCGCACCTGGATCTGCTTGCGCTCGGCCTCCAGCGCCTGCAGGCGCTCGACCGGAAGCTCGAAACCGCGGGAATCGCGCAGGCGCGCGGCGGTATCGGCGAGGTGCTGGCGGAGCAGGGCTGGATCGAGCATGGCGGCGGACAACTGCGGGGACGATGACGGATTATCGCCGAGATGCGCGCGCCCTGCCCTGCCGCGTTCGGCGCCACGCACGGCCTGTGCCAGAATCGGCGCCAAAACACAGGTCTTGCGCGCATGTCCACCTCGTCCCCTCCCTCGCCCCGTTCGCGCCGCATCGCCCGGTTCCTGCCCGCGATGCGCGGCTGGTGGCTGGTCGGCGGCGCCGTGGTGGCCGGACTGGTGCTGTTCGCGCTGGTGCTGTCGGGAAAGCGCGACGAGTTCGAGTTCTATCGCGCCGAGGGCGGCGCCCTGCCCGATGCGCCCGGCCAGGTGTTCGACCCGCTGCCGGCGCCGCTGCCGGCCGGCGAGTCCGCTGCCAGCGGCATGGATACCCGGCAGCCCCCGGCGACTGAGACCCCGGCCCAGGCCCGGCGGGAGGAGGCGCCTGCGGATGCCGCCGCGCCTTCCACGCAAGCGCCGGCGACACCCGCGCAGGCGGCCGGTACCCGCGAGCCACAGGTGCTGTCGGCGCCGCCGCCGGAGTACCCGACGGCCGCGCTGCGGGCCGGCGCCACGGGCGAGGTCGTGCTGCGCATCGACGTCGACGCACAGGGACGGCCCACCGATGTCACGGTCGTGAGCAGCAGCCGCAATCGCGAACTCGACCGCGCCGCCCTGCGCGCGGTGCGTCGCTGGCGATTCGAACCGGCCATGCGCGACGGCGTGGCGGTTGCCGGCACGGTGCAGCAGAGCATCCAGTTCGACGTGCCGCACTGAGGTTCACGCCTCATCCACCTGCAGGCGACGCTGCCTGCACGCAAGGCGTGGAAGCTTGCCTCTACCGCAAAAGAGGCCATGCCATGACCACGCCCGATCCAAGAAACCGCCCCACCGCATCCGTCGACGACACGACCCGGCCCAGGCGCGCCAGTGCGCTGCCGTGGATCCTCGTGCTGCTCGCCCTCATCCTGGTCGCCTGGTACTTCCTCGGCCGTGGCGATGCGCCCGCCGACACCACCGCGCCCGTGGGCGAGACCAGCGCACTGCCCTCGCAGTCCCCGGTCTCCAACCCGCCGGCAACGAGCGAGGGCACATCGCCGGCGCCCGCATCCACCACGCCCGAAGGCGCCACGCCCGCGACGAGCGATCGCTAGCGCGTTGCCGCCAGGGGCGAGGCCCTTGGGCGCCCCGCGTCCGCGCGACGACGAGGGCGAGTGCGCGGATCAGCCGGCGCGCAGGCCGAACCCGGCGCCGACCGCGAGACTGTCGAAGCCGGGGAACGAGGTCGCGACATTGGCCACGTCGCGGATGCGCACCTCGCCCTGGGCAAGCTGCGCGGCCACCGCGAACGCCATGGCGATGCGATGGTCGCCATGGCTCTGCACGCTGCCGCCGCCCAGGGTGGCGCCACCGCGGATGATGGCGCCGTCCGGGCTCTCGTCCACCTGCACCCCGAGGGCGCGCAGGCCGGTCGCCATGGTGGCGATGCGGTCGGATTCCTTGACCCGCAGTTCCGCCGCGCCGCGCACCACGGTGTCCGAATGGGCGCAGGCGGCGGCCACGAACAGCACCGGGAACTCGTCGATCATGTCGGCCACGTGCGCCTGCGGCACCTCGATCCCGTGCAGCGGCGCGTGCCGCACCAGCAGATCGCTCACCGGTTCGCCACCCTGCTCACCGGCCGGACGCTCGACGATGTCGGCGCCCATCAGGCGCAGCACGTGCAGCAGGCCGGTGCGGCGGGGATTCACGCCGACCTGGCGCAGGCACAGTTCCGAGCCTGGCACCAGGGTCGCGGCGACGATGAAGAAGGCCGCCGAGGAGAAATCCGCCGGCACGACGATGTCGCGCGCGCTCAGGCGATGGCCGCCCTCGAGGCGGGCAAAACCGGGCGCGAACTCGATCGGCCAGCCCAGCGCCTGCAGCATGCGCTCGGTGTAATCGCGGGTCGGGTGCGGCTCGCGCACCGTGGTCGTGCCCTGCGCGTACAGGCCGGCCAGCAGCAGCGCCGACTTGACCTGCGCGCTGGCCACCTCCGTCTCGATCTCCACGCCGTGCAGGGCGCTGCCGCCGTGGATGCGCAGCGGCGGGACGCCGCCGTCTCCGGTTTCGATGCGCGCGCCCATCCGCGCCAGCGGCACCGTCACCCGCCGCATCGGCCGCTTCGACAGCGACGCATCGCCCACGAGCGTGCTGTCGAAGCCCTGCCCGGCGAGCAGGCCGGCCAGCAGGCGCATGCCGGTGCCGGCATTGCCGCAGTCCAGCGGCCCGTCGGGCGCGCGCAGGCCGTCGATGCCCACGCCATGCACGATGCGGCAGCCGGGATCCGGGGCCTCGATGCGCACGCCCATGCGCCGGAAGATCGTTTCGGTGGCGCGCGCGTCCTCGCCTTCGAGGAAGCCGTCGATGCGCGAACTGCCGTCGGCCAGCGAGGCCAGCATGATGGCGCGATGCGAGACCGACTTGTCGCCCGGTACCGACAGTTCGCCCCGCAGCGGCGCGCCCCTGGACGCGATCCAGTCCATCCCGTTCCCGCTGCTCATCGCGTCTCCCCCTGCAAGGCTTTCGAAGTGTGCATGGACCGCCCGCGCGACCGCCGCGCGTGCGTCGTCGGCCGGCCCGAGGCCGGCGCCGCGATCGCGGCGATCAAGGCACCGCGACCGGATAGGAGCCGAGCACGCGCACCTCGCCGGCGAAATCGTCGATCCTGGCGAGCGCGTCCTTGAGCGGCGATTCGTCGGCATGGCCCTGCACGTCGATGAAGAAGGCGTACTGCCACAGCGCGCCGTGCGCCGGCCGCGATTCGATGCGGTTCATGCTGATGTTGGCGCGCGCCAGCGGCTCCAGGATCCGGTACAGCGCGCCGGGCTGGTCGCGGATCGACACCATCAGCGAAGTCCGGTCGTTGCCCGAAGGCGGGAACAGGGCGCGGCCGATCACCAGGAACCGCGTGGTGTTGTCGCTGCGGTCCTCGATCGGGCCGGCCACGACCTTCATGCCATAGACGTGCGCGGCGTTCTCGCCGGCGATCGCGGCGGCGTCGTCGGCCAGCTTGGCGCGGCGCACCGCCTCGGCGTTGCTCGACACCGCCTCCTTGTGCGTGCGCGGCAGGTTCTGGCGCAGCCAGTTCTTGCACTGGGCCAGCGACATGCCGTGCGAGTACACCCGTTCGATGTCCTCGATGCGCCCGGTGCGCGAGAGCAGGTACTGGTGCACGCGCAGCTCGACCTCGCCGCAGATCTTGAGCGGCGAGGTCAGGAACATGTCGAGCGTGGACTGGATCGTGCCCTGCCCCGAATTCTCGACCGGCACCACGCCGAAGTCGGCATTGCCGGCGGCGACCTCGTCGAACACCTCCTCGATGCTGACCAGCGGCAGGCCCTTGGCCGAGTGGCCGAAGTGCTTGTGCACCGCCTGCTGCGAGAACGTGCCTTCCGGACCCAGGTAGCCGATCTTGAGCGGCTCCTGCTGGGCCAGGCAGGCGGACATGATCTCGCGGAACAGGCGCACCAGCACTTCGTCGCTGAGCGGGCCGTCGTTGCGGTCGACCACGCGCCGCAGCACCTGCGCTTCGCGTTCGGGGCGGTAGTAGTCGATGGCGGCGGCCAGCTTGCCCTTGGCCTTGCCGACCTGGTGCGCCCACAGCGCACGCTCGGCGATCAGGGCCTGGATCTCGCGGTCGATGCCGTCGATCTGCGCGCGCACCGATGCCAGGTCCGGCGTCCCCTGGCCGCCGATCCCGGCGCGACTGCGCGCCGCCGCCGGTGCCTGCGCCGCCGTCGCCGGGGCGGCCGCCTTGCGTGCGGCGGGCTTGCGCGCCGTGGGCTTGCGCGCCGTGGTCTTGCGCGCCGTGGTCTTGCGCGCGGCGGACTTGGCCGCGACAGGCGTGGCGGATGGGGTCGCGCCCTGGGGCGCCTTCTTGTTGCGGGTGGCCGCGGACTTCGCCCGGGCGCGGCTACTGCGCTCAGCCATGACGCTTCTGGAACTCCTGCATGTAGTCGACCAGCACCTGGACTCCCTGCAGCGGCATCGCGTTGTAGAGCGAAGCCCGCATTCCGCCCAGCACCCGATGGCCCTTGAGTCCGATCAGGCCCGCTTCGCGCGCGCCGGCCAGGAACGCGCCGTCGAGCGCGGCATCGACGAGGAAGAAGGGAATGTTCATGCGCGAACGGACGCTGGCGTCGACCTCGTTGCGGTAGAAGCCACCGGAGCCGTCGATCGCGCCGTACAGCAGCGCGGCCTTGGCATCGCTGCGCCGGTCGAACTCGGCGGTGCCGCCCTCATCGAGCATCCAGCGCACGGTCTGGCCGAGCAGGTACCAGTTCCACGTCGGCGGCGTGTTGAGCATCGAATCGTTCTTCAGGTGCGAACGGTAGTCGAAGATGTCGGCGCGCGGCTGGCCGGCGCGTTCGAGCAGGTCGCGCCGCACGATCACCACGCTGATGCCGACCGGGCCCAGGTTCTTCTGCGCGCCCGCGTAGATCAGGCCGTAGCCGGAGATGTCGATCGGTTCGGACGCGATGCTCGAGCTGAAGTCGGCGAACAGCGGCACATTGCCGGTATCCGGCGGTACCTGGCCCCAGGCCGGGCGGTACTCCACGCCGTGGATGGTCTCGTTGGCGGTGATGTGGACATAGGCCGCGTCGTCCGACAGCCGCCATGTGTCGCGCGCGGGAATCGTGCGGAAGCCGTCGTCCTCGCCGCTCGCCGCGATGTTGACGTCCACCGACACCAGTTGCTTGAGGGCGGTGCGTCCCCAGTGGCCGCTCACCACGTAGTCCACGCGCTGGCCGATCGCGGCGAAGTTCAGTGCGATCAGCGCCTGCTGCGTGGTGGCGCCGCCGGCAGGGAACAGCACCGCGTAGTCGGCGGGCACCGCGAGCAGTTCGCGCAGGTCGGCTTCGGCCTGGCGCGCGACCTCCATGAACTCCGGGCCGCGATGGCTCATCTCGACGATCGAAGCGCCCGCATCGCCCCATTCGAGCATGTCCGCCTGCGCCTGGCGCAGTACGGATTCGGGCAGTGCCGCGGGGCCAGGGCTGAAGTTGTACGCGCGCGTCATCGTGCTTCACAGGTCGACGGGGTGAAGGGCCTAGTATGCCGCAGCGCAACAGCGATTCCTGCCGGCCGCACGCAACTTTTCGCGCCATGGGACGTCCAAACCACGCTTCCAGAGGAAACCATTCCATGTCACTGCGCAGCGTGCTGTCCATCCCTGCTTCCGACGTTACCGATGAAACCGTATACCGGTCCCGGCGGCAGCTGCTTGGCGCGTTCGCCGCGGCGCCGCTGCTGCTGCCGCTGTCGGGTTGCGCCGAAGCCGAGGCGCCGCCGTCCAGGGCGGTGCTCACGCCGGAGCAGGTGCGCTCCGGCTTCCGCACGAGCGAGACCCAGACGCGCGTTGAGGACGTCACGGGCTACAACAACTTCTATGAGTTCGGTACGGACAAGGCCGACCCGTCGCGCGCCAAGAAGACGCTGCGCACGTCGCCCTGGAACGTTGCCGTGTCCGGGGAGTGTGCCAGGCCGGGCAACCTCGACCTCGACGACCTGCTCAAGGGCGTCTCCAGCGAGGAGCGCATCTACCGGCTGCGCTGCGTCGAGGGCTGGTCGATGGTGATCCCCTGGCTGGGCGTGCCACTGGCCGCGGTGCTGCGCAGGTTCGAACCCACGTCCAAGGCCAAATATGTGGCCTTCACCACCCTGGCCGACCCGGCGCAGATGCCCGGCCTGCGCTTCCGCTCCATCGACTGGCCCTATCGCGAAGGACTGCGCATCGACGAGGCCATGCATCCACTCGCCTTCCTCGCCACCGGCCTGTACGGCAAGCCGCTGCCGCAGCAGAACGGCGCGCCGCTGCGGCTGGTGGTGCCGTGGAAATACGGCTTCAAGAGCATCAAGTCGATCGTGGAGATCCGCTTCACCGAACGCATGCCGGCCACCGCCTGGAACAGCCTGCAACCGTCCGAATACGGCTTCTACAGCAACGTCAATCCCGAGGTCGACCATCCGCGCTGGAGCCAGAAGAGCGAGCGCCGCATCGCCGGCACCGCCAATCGCCTGTTCGCCGATCGCATCCCCACGCGCAAGTTCAACGGCTATGGCGACCAGGTGGCCATGCTGTATTCGGGCATGGACCTGAAGCGGTGGTACTGAGGCGCATGTCGCCGCGCGCCAGCGCGGCCAGGCGCGGCGACCGGCCGCGTGGCAACGCCAGGTGACACGGGATCGGGATCCGCGCTTCCTCGTGCCGGCCAAGGCCGCCGTCCACGCGCTCGCGCTTACGCCGCTGGCCGTCCTGGCGTGGCGCATCGGGCAGGTCTGGACCGAGGCCGACATCGACGCGCTCGGACCCGACCCGGTGGCTGCGATCGAGCACACGCTCGGCCTGTGGGCCTTGCGCCTGCTGCTGCTGACCCTCGCGATCACGCCGCTGCGCCAGATCAGCGGGCAGGCGGCGCTGCTGCGCTTCCGGCGCATGCTCGGGCTGTATGCGTTCGCCTACGCCAGCCTGCACCTGGGCGCTTACCTGGTGCTCGACCTGCGCGGCTGGTGGACCCTGGTGTTCGAGGAGATCGCCGAGCGCCCCTACATCACCGTGGGCTTCGCCGCCTGGCTGCTGCTGGTCCCGCTGGCCGTGACCTCGACGCGCGGCTGGATGCGCCGGCTCGGGCGCAACTGGGGACGCCTGCACCGCGCGGTGTACGCCGTTGCCGTGCTCGCGGTGCTGCACTTCTGGTGGATCGTCAAATCCGACTACCGCGAGCCCCTGCTGTACGCCGCGATCCTCACCGCCCTGCTCGGCTGGCGGGTCTGGAAGCGGCTCTCGCGCCGGACCGCGCCCGCCACGCGCCCGGCGCCCCGCTAGCGGCAGCCGCCGATCGCCCGCTGCGCGGGCCGCACCCGGCGCGCTCAGCCCGCGCCGAACAGCAGCAGCGCCGCCAGCAACAGCGCCATCCCGAGCGCGGCCAGCAGCAACCACGGCAGGCGCACGGCACGTCCGGGCCCGGCCGGCGCAGGTTCGTCGGCCGCGACCGCTTCGCCTGCGTCCTGGTCGCTCGCGCGCGGCCTGCGCCGCGGCGCCTCGACCACGAAACGGTGATGGGCGTCGAACACCACCTGGTCGCCGGCCTCGAGCACCGCATCGCGCGCGGGCTCGCCGTTGACCAGGCTGCCTTCAGCCGAGCCCAGGTCGCGCAACACCACCTGTTCGCCCACCAGTTCCAGCCGGGCATGGCGATCGGCGAATGCAGGATCGTCGATGCGGATGTCGGCATCCGGGTGGCGGCCGACCAGGCGGGGCCGCTCCAGGGTGAAGCAGCGGCCGTGGAAGCGGCCACCGACGCCGCGCAGGACCACACGCAGGTTGGGTGCCTCCGCGGCGGGGGCCGGCCCGTCGACCGGCTCGGGAAGCTGCACGGGCTGGTCCGACACCAGGCGCAGTTCCACATCGTCGACATAGATCGCGTCGCCCGCGCGCAGCATGGCCATGCGCTGCACCTGGCGACCGTTCACATGCACCACCGGCGCGCCGGCGTCCACGTTCAGCCAGATCCCGCGGCGGTCCACGCACAGGCGCATCGGGCAATCGCCGCCACCCTCCACCAGGTCGATCCGGCCCGGCTCAGGGCGCGCGATGCCGTGCACGCCCACCGGAAGCGGGCGGTCATCGGACTGGTTGGCGATTCGCAATCTGACTGACTCCATGGCGCGGCAATCTAGCATGCGCGCACGCGAACCCTTGGCCCGCGCGCGCTGCCGTCGCAGAATGGCGCCCCTTCCCGCGCAGGCGCCGCCAGCATGTCCGCCATCGATATCCGCCACAGCCATTCCCTGCCGATGGACCAGGCCCGCCAGGCCATCGAGCAAGTGGCGCAGAAGCTGTCCGAACGTTTCGATGTCGCCTACGACTGGCAGGGCGACACCCTGCGCTTCTCCCGCGCCGGCGTGGACGGGCGGATCGCGCTGGAACCCAGCCAGCTGCACGTCACCGCAACCCTGGGCTTCCTGCTGTCGGCGCTCAAGGGGCCGATCGAAGCGGAGATCCGCCGGGTGCTGGCCGAACGCTTCCAGGGTGCCGGCCAGGACTGAACCCGGCTGCCGACGCGGAGCACCCCGTGCAGCGGCGCTCCGCTGCCGCGGGACCACCGATCCGCTATCCTTTTCCGCCGCCCCCCTTCCCGGTAACAGATGTCCAACTGGCTGATCGCGATCGGCGTCGTGCTGCTGATCGGTGGCGTGGCCACGTTCCATTTCCGCACCGTGCAGCTGCGCCGCGACGAGACCCGCGCGGGCATCGCCGCGCTGTCGGGCGTGTCGTGGCGGAGCTTCATCCACATGGTGCTCGACGCGCTGGGGCGGCGCGGCTTCCGCCGCGTGGTGGAGTCGGACCTGCCCGGCGACGGCGATCACCTGCTGGAACGCGATGGCGAGCACTGGCTGCTCTCGTGCAAGCACGGCAGCGCATTCGTGCTCGGCCGCCTGACCGTCAACGAACTCTCGCGCGCGGTCGAGCTCAAGGGCGCGCGCGGCGGTTTCCTGGTCACGCAGGGCCGCATCACCGACGATGCCCGCCCGGTGGCGGCGCTGCAGCGCATCGAGCTGCTCGACGGCCCGGCGCTGTGGCCGCAGTTGCGCGACTTCCTGCCAGCCGACCAGTTGAACGGCATCCGCACGCGGGCCGCGCAGGCGGCACGGCGTCGGGTGCTGCTGTCGTGGCTGGCCGCCCTGCTCGCGGGCCTGGCGATCTGGCTGGCGCTGCCCGCACCGACCGCCGTGCAGGCGCCACCGCAGGTTCCGGACGTCAGCGCGGCCGCATCGCCATCGCCATCGCCATCGCCAGCCCCATCGTCAGCGCCAGTGGCCGCTGCCGGCGCCCAGGCAGCGCCCACCGCGTCCATCGCGCCGCCCGCACCTGCCACGGTGCCCGCGCGGGAGCCGGGGCCGGCCGACATCGAACAGCAGCGCGCGGATATCGCGGCGGCGGTGTCCGCCCTGGCCGATGTCGACCACGCCGCCTGGTCCAGCGAATCGACCCTGCAGGTCTTCCTTTCCGCCATCCAGGACGATCCCTTCGGTCGCATCTGCCCGGTGGTCGAGCGTTACGACGAACTGGCCTCCTCGCGCATCCAGCTCACGCCGCCACCGGGCAGCAATGCCACGGTGCGGTTCCGGCAGTGCCGGCCCTACTGAGGCCGGCCCCGCGGCGCATGTTGACCACCCCCCGGGCGCGTGGTGTCATGGCCGCCGACGGGATGCGGATGGGCGCAATGGCCACGGTCAGGCTGACGTTCGAACAGGCTGCCAGGGATGTGCAGATGCTGCCTCTGCGACCCGACAACGAGACCCTGCTGCGCCTGTATGCGCTCTACAAGCAGGGCTCGGAAGGCGATGTCAGCGGCGGCAAGCCGGGATTCTTCGACTTCGTCGGCACCGCCAAGTACGAGGCCTGGAGCAGGCTCAAGGGCATGCCGCCCGCCCGTGCGCGCGAACAGTACGTCGACCTCGTCGCGCGCCTCAAAGGCTGAGCGGCCTACCCAGATGGCCCGCGACACCCGCCAACGCATCCTCGACTGCGCATTGACCATGTTCAATGCGCGCGGCGAGCCGACGGTGACCACCAACCATATCGCCGAGGAACTGGAGATCAGTCCCGGCAACCTGTACTACCACTTCCGCAACAAGGACGACATCATCGAGCACTTGTTCGCTCGATACGAGTCGCGCATGGACGATGCGCTCACGCCGCCGGATGGACGCCTGCCGGGGCTGGAGGACCTCTGGCTGGAGCTGCACCGGGTCTTCGAGTGCATTTGGGAGTACCGGTTCTTCTACCGCGACCTGCTGGAGATCCTCAGCCGCAACCGCCGGCTGCGCGTGCGCTTCGCGCGCATCCTGCAGCGTGCCGACGACCGCGCCCACGCGGTGATGCGCGGCATGTCCCAGGCGGGGATCGTCGACGCCGCGCCGGCGGAGATCGACGCGGCATCGACCAACCTGCTGGTGCTGGCCACCTTCTGGCTCAACTACGCCGCCATCCGCGGCGACCGCGACGAACGCGCGGCGATCCGCGAGGGCATCGTGCAGGTGATGATGCTGCTCTCCCCGTTCCTGCGCGATGCCGAGCGCGCGCAGTTGGGGCGGTTGATCCGGGCCTATACCACGCCGCCACCGGGATAGGGCGCAGCGGCGCCCCTGTCCTGCGCGCTTGACCGGCAGCGCACGCAGCGGCGTCGGAGGCGGTTTACGGCATCCCGGCATGCGACCGGCAGGCGCGACCGGCAGGCAAGGCTTGCCGCGGTGCCGCGGCTCCCTTAGAATTCGCGTCCCGTTTCACCGTTGCCGCAACGTCCCACCGGACGGGCAACATCGCCCGCCGGCCAGCCGGCGTCGCGCGAACCGGGCGGTTAGCTCAGCGGTAGAGCATCGCCTTCACACGGCGAGGGTCGCAGGTTCGAACCCTGCACCGCCCACCATCTGCGAACGAAAGCCCTCGATCGCTCGGGGGCTTTTCGTTTTGGGCGACACGCAGCTGGCCATCCTGGTCGCTCGAACCGGACCGGCCCACGTTTTCCATGAGACCTGCCCGGCCGGACATATTGGCCGCCTGCGGCCGGACGGGCCGCCGCCCGGCCGGTACCTGCCGCAGCTGCCGCAGTGTCCACGCCGTTGTCCGCCCTCGTGGCGGCGCCGGCCCCTCTTCGCCCGCCCCCCTCGCCCGTCCCGCCGGCGCCAGCTGGCCGGCTGCGCCGGTGCCCGCGGACCGTGTCCATGATCGCAGCGCGCCCGCTCGCTCCTTCCTGGCAGAAGGGCCGGATGCGCCGTGCAGCAGCCCATCCGGTTGCCGGGTGGTCGAGCGGGTTGGCATCGCGTTCGGCGATGAGCGGACCAGGGCGGGCCCGCCCGTCGTGGATATCTTCGACGCGCCGGCGGCCTCCGAGGGGCAGACGCAGGCCCTGTGCGGTGTTGTCGGCGCGCCTCCGCGCTCAGTCCCGGCCCTGCCCGGGCGCGCCGTCCTGCCCCGGGGCATCCGGCCCGCCGTGGCGCCTGTGATCCGACACGATGCAGCCGTCCACCAGGTCGATGGTGCGGTCGCAGGTTTCGGACAGGCGCGGATCGTGCGTCACCACCAGGACCGCGCAGCCGTACTGCGCGTTGAAGCGTCGCAGCAGTTCGAACACCTCGGCCGCGGTCCTGGTGTCCAGGTTGCCGGTGGGCTCGT
>Ga0233363_1000083_pt1 | contig 46520 bp, 48 predicted proteins | sample ElkDunMinimDraft_18_FD_191534 | JGI IMG/M metagenome (GOLD analysis project Ga0233363, IMG submission 191534) | Fecal eukaryotic communites from dung pellets of Tule Elk in California, USA - Elk Dung C16 | ecosystem: Host-associated > Mammals > Digestive system > Large intestine > Fecal | place... | reverse complement strand
CGCTGCGTACCGGTCGGCAGGACTGAGTGCGTCGGCCGTCATGCCGTCAGCCTACGGGCGTCGCACGGCTGGTGAGGACTGGCGGACGCCGGGGCCTCAGGCCCCCGTAGGCGGTGCCAGGACCGTCAGGGCGCCCGGGCACGCCTGTGCGCGCAACGGCAGCGGTCCGACGTGCTCGCCGTCGGCGAAGGCCGCGGGCAAGGGCGGCACCCCGGGCTCGTCCGCTGCCGGGCCCGGCTCGATCGCCACGGCCCGCGCGCGCACGACGTGGACCTTGCGCCGGCGCACGTGCCTGCCGGAGTACATGGTCGGGAAGATCACGGCCGCGCTGAGCCGGCTCAGGTCGGTCGCCACGAGCACGTCGAGGTACCCGTCGGTGAGCGACGCGTCGGGAGTGGCACGGACGCCGCCGCCGATCTGCGGGGAGTTCGCCGCCGTGACCACCGCGGCCAGGCCGGTCCAGGTGCCGGCATACCCGTCCGAGTCGTCGTCGGAGCCGGGACGGTCGCGCTCGAGCGGCAGGCCGCCGTCGTCGACCACGCCCTCGAACCGCAGCGTGTACGACCACGGCCGGTAGCCGAAGAGCGACCCGACCGCCGCGATCGTGTACCGCGAGCTGCCGCGCGGGCGCAGCATCGCGTTGGCGCGCGCGTTGACGAAGGCGTCCAGCCCGGCCGACAGCGCGCCGGCGCACCAGCGGGCGTGCGGTGCGCCGCCGTGCGGCCGCGGGACACCCGCCCCGGTGACGTGGATGGCGTCGACCGTGCGGACGCCCGCGGGTCCGGCGTCGAGCGCGGCGCACAGCATCGCCCCGGACGCCGCAGGGTCGCCCACGGGCAGCCCCAGGGCCGCGGCGAAGTCGTTACCGGTGCCGACCGCGACGATCCCCAGCGGCGTGCCGGTGCCCGCGACGGCCTGGAGGCCGAGATGGACCATGCCGTCGCCGCCGACGACGACGAGCGCGTCGAGCCCGCCCGCGACGCCGCGGTAGGCGTGCTCGAGAGCCAGGTGGCCGTTGCGTCCGGACAGGTCGAGCACGTCGTGACCGCCCGTGACGAGGCTGTCGATGACCGCCTGCCCGACGCGCGCGGCCCTGCCCTTGCCAGCCGTCGGGTTGACCACGACGCCGAGGCGGCGAGCCGCCCCGGACGCCGGGTTCACGCGGCTGCCGCCAGGCGACGCCGGTCGAGACGCCGGTCGTGCAGCCGGCAGATGCCGTACGCCACGAAGTACAGGCCGCAGATCGGCACGGCGACCGCGAACATCGAGACGATGTCGGGCGCCGGCGTCATGATCGCGGCGAACAGGAACGACACGAGGATCGCCCAGCGCCAGCCCGCGAGCCACGTCGCGGCCCGGACCGTGCCCATGAAGTTGAGCGCGACCATGACGACCGGGACCAGGAACGCGATCCCGAACGACAGGATGAGTCGCAGGACGAAGCTCATGTACCCCTGGACGTCGATCAGGCTCGACCCGCCCTCGGGGACGAAGTCGGTGAGCAGCCGCACGGCGCGCGGCAGGAGGTACCAGGCCAGACCCGCGCCCGCGAGGAACAGCGGGACGGCGGCCGCGAGGAACCCGTAGGCGTACTTGCGCTCGGTCTTGGTCAGGCCCGGGTTGATGAACGCGAACAGCTGGTAGAGCCACCACGGGCTCGAGACCAGCACGCCGAGGAACAGGGACACCTTGACGCGGACGTCGATCGCCGTGGCGATGCCGGCGAAGTTGGGCGCGGCTAGCGCACCCCGCTCGAGGGCCCCCTCCGTCAGCGGCGACGAGAGCGCCTCGAACAAGGGGTCGTAGAGGATCCAGCCGAGGACCGCACCGAGGATCACGCCGATCGCCGAGAGGAACAGGCGCTTGCGGACCTCGAGCAGGTGCTCGCGCAGGGGCATGCGCCCGTCAGGGTCCCGGGTGGTGCGCGGCACCGCCTATGCCCGAGGGTGCTGCGGGTCGCTCAGACCCGGGACCTGCGGTGACGCGGTGCCGTTCGGCGTGGTCGTGCCAGGCGTCGTCGTCGAGCCGGGCGTACCGACACCAGGAGTGGCACCAGGGACACCGTTGGTGGTCGTGGTCGTGCCCGCGCCGGTGTGGCCGGGCTCGGACGTGCCATCGTCGTCCTTGAGCTCCTTGACCTCGCGCTTGAAGATCTTGAGCGACTGGCCGATGCTGCGCGCCAGGTCGGGGAGCCGGCGCGAGCCGAAGAGCAGGACGACCAGCAGGATCAGGACGATGATCACCGCGGGGTGACGGAGGATGTTCACGAAGACAGCTCCCGTGTTCGACATCGTGCACGGAGCCGGTCGTTCCGGCACCGTCTCGTTCAGTCTAGGCCAGTCAGGTGTGCGGAATGCCACTGCGGGACGACGCGGGCGCGAACGCGGCCCGGTCCGCCTTCTCGGCCTGCCGGCGCTCGAGCCACGACCGGCTGGTCCAGACCTGCCACGTGGCCCGGTACCGCTCCTGCCGCACGCCCCGCCGCACCTGGCGTTCCGCCCGCCGCTCGGCCACCCGCGCCCGCACCACCGACGCGTCGTCGAACAGGGTGGGAGACGTGTCCGGCCGGTTCGCCTCCGCCTCGGCGACCGCGGCGGAGATCCGTTCCGCGCCCGAGCCCAGCGCCGCGCTCGCGGCCGACGCCTGGCGCGCCAGCCCGACCCCCGACCGCCACAGCCCTCGCCCCACGAAGAACAGCGCCACGAGAGTGCCGACCACCAGCACCGACCACACCCACCACCACATGCGGGCCAGCCTACGGCTCGCCCGCCGAGGTCCACGCGTCCGACGCCCGGTAGGCCTCCAGGGCCGCGCGGGCCGCGCCCGCCACCTCGGCCGCGTACTCGGGCGGCGAGACCGACCGCACGTCCGGCGCGTTCTCGAGCAGCAGCCGCCGCAACCACGCCGGGTTCGTCACGCGCAGGCGCACCTCGAACGACCCGTCGTCCAGGTCCCGCACCGACTCGGCCGGCACCTCCTCGGCCACCCAGCGCGCCTGGGAGGCCAGCACCACGGTCGCGACCGGCGCCCGGGACGCCTCGGCCACGACCGACGCCGTGACGTCCAGCTCCGGTTCGACGTCGTGCTCGGCCGCGGGCACCTCGAGCTCGCGGGCCGCGAGGATCCGGTCCATCCGGAACGTGCGCCGCTCCCCCACGCGCAGGCACCACGCGACCAGGTAGGTGCGCTCGTCCTGCGTGAGCAGCCGCACCGGGTCGACCTCACGCTCGCTCACCACGTCCGCCGCGTTGACGTACCGGATCCGCAGCCTGCGCCGGCCCGCCAGCGCCGCCGACACGGTCGCGAGCACCTCCGGGTCGCCGTCGCCCGCGAGCCGCACGTCCACGGCGCTCGCGGCCTCGCCCGTGGCGGCGGTGAGCTTGTCCAGCGCCGAGGTCACGACCGCGGCACGCGTGGCGTCGGCCTGCACCGCGGGCGCGGCCTGGATGGCCCGCAGCGCGGCGACCAGCGAGACGCCCTCGCGCGTGCCGAGCCGCAGCGGCCGCGTCATCCCGCGCGCCCGCGTCAGGTGGACCACGCCCTCGTCGAGCGAGTAGGCGTCGAAGTCGATCAGGTCGTCGGGCATGTAGCCCGGGGTGCCCGAGACCCACAGGGCGTCGACGTCCTCACGGATCTGCCGCGGTTCCACCTCGAACCGGCGGGCCAGCTCGTCGAGCCGGACCGGGCCGGCGCCGTCGAGGAACGCGACCAGGCCCAGGAGCCGCACGAGCCGGTCGTCCGCGCGCTCAGGCATGCTGCCCCTCCTCCGCCACGTCGGTGTCGAGGGTCGCCGCGGCCCGCAGCCGGCGCAGCACCTCGCGGCGCAGGTCGGCCGGTTCGAGCACGACGACGGCGTCCGCGTAGCCCGCGAGCTCGTCGGCGAACGACGTCAGGCTCCGGAACGGCACCTCGAGCACGTCGCGGGCGTCCGGCACGGGGCCGTGGTCGCCGGGTGGGCGCACCTTCCCGCGCGCCCGGACCGCCTGCGCGCGCTCCTGGGTCACGGCCAGCACCGCGGAACGCACCGCGCCCGCGCGGGCGCCGAGCATGGCGTCGACGTCGACCGCGTCGGGGATGGTGAACGCGCCCGGGCCTCCGCTCGCCCGGACCCGCCCGACGATCCGCGACAGCCGGTACACGCGCGGGGCGTCCCGCCCGCGGTCGTGGCCCACGAGGTACCAGCCGCCGCCGCGCGCCGCGATCCGCCACGGCTCGACCTGCCGCAGCATGACCTGCCCGGTGTTCGCCGCCCGGTACCGGAAGGTCACCACGCGCCGATCGGAGATCGCCTCGAGCAGCGGTCCGTACGCGTCCCCCGCGGCCCGCACCCGCGGTGTGATCCCCGCGACGGCCTCCGCGACGGCCTCTCCGGCGCCGGCGGCCTTGAGCTTCGTCATGGCCCGCGAGATGTCGGTGCGCAACGTCTTGTCCGACCACAGCTGTGCGGCCAGCGCCACCACACCCAGCTCGGCGGGGGTCAGGTCCACGGGCGGCAGCGCGTAGGCGTCGTTGTCGATCCGGTAGCCGACCTCGTCGCTGTGCCCGCCCGCGTCGACCGTCACGATCGGGATACCCAGCGACCGCAGCGTGTCCTTGTCCCGCTCGAACATCCGCTCGAACGCCTCCGTCGACACGGCGTCCGCGTATCCGGACACGCCGGCGCGCACCTGCTGCTTGGTCATCGCCACCGAGGTGTTCACGAGCGCGATCACGAGGTTGAGCAGGCGTTCGGCCGGAGGGATCGATCCGGCCGACCCGGCGACGGTTGCGTCCACCGGGTTCTCAGGCGGGGTCGTGGGCATCAGGTACACGCTAGTCGCCGGGTAGCCTCGCCGTGTGACGACAGGGCCGGTGCGGAGCGATGACGGAGCCGACCGTGGTGTGGTGACGTGGCGGACAGGGACGGTCGTGGCCCGCGGTCGGGGGTGGACGGGAGCCCGCGAGCTCGTCGTCGACCTCGTCGAACCGCTGCCCGGCCGGCCCGAGGCGCGGGTGCGCGCCCTCGCTTACACCACCCTCGTGGGCGAACCGCGCCAGGGCGACCACCTGCTGCTCAACGTGTCGGCGCTGGCGCGCGGCCTGGGGACCGGCGGGTACGCGCTCGTGGTCGGCCCCGCCGACGCGTCGGCCCTGCCCGAGGACCCGGCCCCCGGGCCCGGGCACCTGGTCAAGGCGCGCTACACCCCGCTGCAGGCCATGGTGCTCGGCGTCGACGAGCAGGAGTCGGCACACCACCACCGGCTCGCCGACGCCGACGACCTCGACGCGCTGCCCGTCGTCGTCGCCGACCTGCACTCCGCGCTGCCCGCGATCGTCGCGGGCGCACGCCACGTCGCCCGGCTCGCCGGGCGGCCCGCACCCCGCATCGCGTACGTCATGACCGACGGCGGAGCCCTTCCGGCGGCCTTCAGCCGCACGATCGCCGACCTGCGCGAGTCCGGCTGGATCGAGACCACCATCACGGTCGGCCAGGCGTACGGCGGCGACCTCGAGGCGGTCACCGTCCACACCGGGCTGCTGGCCGCCCGCCACGTCGCCGACGTCGACCTCGCCGTCGTCGCGCAAGGACCGGGCAACCTCGGCACCGGCACCCGGTGGGGGTTCTCCGGGGTCGCCGCCGGCGACGCCGTCAACGCGATCGCGACGCTGGGCGGCCGCGCCATCGCCTCCCTGCGCGTCTCGGGCGCCGACCCGCGCGACCGCCACCTCGGCATCTCCCATCACTCCATGACGGCCTACGGACGGGTCGCGCTCGCACCGGCCGACGTCGTCGTACCCCACCCGACGCCCGAGATCGAGAGCCTCGACCCCTGGGGCCCCGAGCTCACCCGGCGCGTCCAGGACCAGGCCGCGACCCTCGGCGGACTCAGCGCGCCGCACCGGCTCGTCGAACGCACCGCCGACGAGGCCCTGCTCGGCGCCCTGCGGGACTGCCCCGTCCGGCTGTCCACCATGGGCCGCGACCTCGACGCCGACCCCGCGTCCTTCCTCACCGCCGCCGTCGCCGGGTGCCACGCCGGAGACCTCGCCGCGGGCGACTGAGCGTCCCGGCCCCCACGCACCGCGCGACCCATGACACGCCCCGGCCCCGACCGCTAGCGTCCTTGCCATGCCACCCCCGCCGACCCGGCGACCACCCGAGGCTCCCCGACGGGCCTCCGCCGGCCTGCGGGCGCTCGCCGTCGTCGGCCTGACCGCGCTCGTCGTGCTCGGGGCCGCCACGGCCACGCCGTGGCGCACGAACATCCCGTGGCACCTCTTGGACCGTGATCCCGTGGGGCTCCCCCAGCTGAGCAACAGCATCGAACCCAGCCCGTCCCCGCAGGCTCCGCTCCCGACCGCCGAGCCGGACACGACCGTCACCCTGGTCATCGCGCTGGTCTTCGCCGGCATCGTCTTCGCGCTGCTGCTCGCGCTCGCGGCCCGCCGCATCCTCTCCACCGCGGGCAGACCGCCGGACGCGGACCTCGAGACCATCCGCGCGGGCACGAGCGTCGACGCGCCCCCACCGTCGGCGATCACGCCCGACCAGCTCCAGGACGCCGTGACCCGGGCCCTGGCCCACCTGGACGGCGCCGCGACCCCGCACGACGCCGTGGTCGCCGCCTGGGTGGCCCTCGAGGACGCCGCCACCCGCCACGGTACGCCGCGCGACCCCGCGCAGACCCCCACCGAGTTCACGGTCGACATGCTGGACGCCACCCCGGCGCCCGCCGCCGACCTCGACACCCTGCGCCGCCTGTACCACCACGCCCGCTTCACGACCCACCCCGTCACGGACGACCAGGTCGCCGCCGCCCGCACCGCGCTCGAGCACATCGCCCGCACCCTCGACCCCGCGGACCGCCCATGACCGGCCGGCCGGCCACCGGCGACGTCGTCGTCTCGGTCGTGGCGGCCGCGGTCGCGACCGCGCTCGTCGTCCTGGGCTGGGTCGACGCCGTCCACGCCTACCTGCTGGCCGCCGTCGTCGTCGCGGTGACGATCGGATGGCGCCGCGCGAGCGGCGGGTCCGAGGCCGAATGGGTCCACCCGCCGGAGGAGCGCCGCGAAGGGGCACGGCACGACGTGAGCGAGCTCGGCTGGGCCACGTTCACGCGCAGCGGGACGGTCAGCGGCCGGGTGGTCCGGCGGGTGCGGGCGCTCGCAGAGACCCGCCTCGCACTGCACGGCGTCGACCTGGGCGACCCCGCGCAGCGACCCGAGGCTGAACGCCTGCTCGGACCCGCGGTCGTGGACGGGCTGCTCGCGCTGCGCGGCCCGGACCCGAAGACCCTCCACACGTGGCTCGACGCGATCGAGCGGCTCGAACCCACCGACGAAAGGCAATCCAGATGACCAACGACGTCTCGGGACCGCTGCCCGTGCCCGAGGTCGCGGCACTGGGCCGACGGATCCTCGACGAGGTGGGCACCGCGGTCGTCGGCATGCGCGGCGCGCTCGAGGTCGCGCTCGCGACGGTGCTGGCGGGCGGCCACGTGCTGTTCGAGGACGTCCCCGGCCTGGGCAAGACGCTCGCGGCGCGGTCGCTCGCGACGGCGCTCGGCCTGGACTTCGCCCGGCTCCAGTGCACGCCCGACCTGCTGCCCAGCGACATCACGGGCTCGTCGGTGTACGACGCCGCCGCCCGCGAGCTCGTCTTCCGGCCCGGCCCCGTGTTCACGGGCCTGTTCCTCGCGGACGAGATCAACCGCACCGCACCCAAGACGCAGTCGGCCCTGTTGGAGGCCATGGCCGAGCGGCAGGTCTCGGTCGAGGGCGCGACCCGGCCGCTACCTCGGCCCTTTCATGTCATGGCAACCTCCAACCCGGTCGAGTACGAGGGCACCTACCCGCTGCCCGAGGCCCAGCTCGACCGGTTCATGGTCCGCCTCGCGGTCGGCTACCCCGACCGAGAGCAGGAGCGGGAGGTCCTGCTGCGGCGCGTGGCCCGGCGGACCGAGGCCGCACCGGTGTCGCGCGTCGTGGACGCCGCGACCGTGCTCGCGATGCAGGCGGGCGTCGAGGCCACCCCCGTGGACCCGGACGTGGCGGGCTACTGTGTCGACATCGCGGCCGCGACCCGCGGGCACGCCGCCCTCGAGGTCGGCGCCTCACCGCGCGGGTCGCAGAACCTGTTGCTGCTCGCCCGAGCGGTGGCCGCGCTCGACGGCCGCGACTTCGTGCTGCCGGAGGACGTCAAGCGCGTCGCGGTGCCCGTTCTGGCGCACCGCATCACGCTCACGCCCACCGCCTGGGCGAGCGCCGTGCGGCCCGAGGACGTCGTCACCGAGCTGCTCTCGACCGTCCCCGGCCCGGCGACGGTGGGCGAGAACCGGTGACGCACCCCGCGGCGCCGGCCGGCCGCGGACGACGTCCGCCACCCGTCTGGAGGACGACGTCGGTCGCGTACGCCGGCGTCGCGGCGGGCGTGGTCGTGCTGGCCGTCGGCCTGCTCGCGGGACGCGCCGACGTCGCGCTGCTCGGCGTCCCGCTCGTCGTCGGCGCCGCCTGGAGAGGGCGGCCCGGAGCACCGGACGCCACGCGGCCCACGACCCTCACCGAAGCCTCGATCGTGTCGTCGGCGGACCCGGCCGTCGCCGGGGAGCTCGCCGCCGGGCTCCACCTCGACCCACCGCGTGCCGCGGAGCTGGTGCAGGTCCGGGTCCGCGCCCCGGGCCACCGCCAGCTCGAGCTCGTGGTGCCCGCCGAGCGCCGCGTCCTGCCGCTCAGCATCAAGGCCGTCCGCACCGGACCGCAGGCCACCTTCTCCGCCGACCTGCGGGGCCACGGCCCGGGCGGTGCCACGACCGAGGACCCCCGGTCGGTCGCCGCGCCCGACCGGCTCGTCCTGCCCGGCAGCATGCCCCTCGGCCGTGTGCCCCTCCCGGGCCGCCTGCGCGGCCTCACCGGCCCGCACACCTCACGCCGCCTCGGCGACGGCAGCGAGCTGCGCGACGTCCACACCTTCACCCCCGGCGACCGCGTCCGCCGCATCGACTGGCGCACCACCGCGCGGCGCTCTCCCGACCTCGACACCCTCTACGTCCGGCGCACCTACGCGACCGCGGAAGCCGCCGCCATGCTCGTCCTCGACTCGCGCGACGACGTCGGACCCGACCTGCAGACCTGGCGCGGCTCCGGTGCGCTGCGCGTCGACGAACCCACCTCCCTCGACCTCGCCCGGCACGCCGCGGCGTCGGTCGCGACCGCGCTCGTCGAGACCGGAGACCGGGTGGGCCTCGACGACCTCAGCCGCAGGCGCCGGCCCCTGCCGCCCGCGGGCGGACGCCGCCACCTCCGGCGCATCCACTACGCCCTCGCCCTGAGCCACGCGGTCGGCACACCGCAACGGCGCCTGCGGCCGCCGCAGCTGCCCGCCGACGCGATCGTCTACCTGTTCACCACGGCGCTCGACGACGAGTCGCTCACCCTCGTCCGGTTCTGGCGCGACACCGGCCACTCCGTCGTGGTCGTCGACACCCTCCCCGACATCCGCCCGACGCGCTCCGACCACCTGCGCATCGCCTGGCGCATCACCGGCATGGAGCGGGAGGACCGCCTCCGGCAGATGCGCTCCGAAGGCGTCCCCGTCATCCGGTGGGCCGACTCCCAGCGCAACCGCGCAACCGCCCAGCTCGAAGCGCTCGTCCGAGCCACCGAGCAGCACCGGTCCCACCAGCCGGCCCTCGGCCGTCCCGGAGCACGCCGATGAGCACACCGATGTGGGTCGACGACCTGGTCGCACGGCTACGCCCGCCGGAGCGCCCGCTGCCCGTCGTCACCGTCGACCACGGACCCGCCCTGCCCGGGTGGCTCCTGCGCCTGGCCTTCACCGCCGCCGTACCGCTCTTCGTCTACGCGGTCACGGCCGGCACCGTCGTCGCCCCCGGGCTGGTCACGCTGGTCGCCGCCGGCGCGACCGTCTGGGCCGCGCTCCGGCCGGGACCCAGCGTCAGCCACCTCACGGTCGTCGTCGGAGCACTCCTGCTCCTGACGGCCCCAGGGCCCTTCTCCCCCGCCGCGCTCTGGCTCGCCCCGCTCGGCTACGTCATGACCCGCCTCGGCTGGTGGGCCGCCCACGTCGGCCCCCAGACCCGCATCGAGCTCGCCGCCCTCGGCCGCGCGGCCGCGCGCGACGGACTGGTGATCCTCGTCACGCTCGCACTGGGCGCAGCCGCGCTCAGCCTTGCCGGGACGCCGATCCCGGCCGTCGTCGCACTCGGGTCCGCGGCGCTCGCAGCGCTCGCGTGGTTGGCGCTGCGGCGCCACGATGGTGACCAACACGCACCCGACTGAGGAGGCACAAGCATGGCTGCTCGTAAGGATGTTCCCCGCTACACCGTTCCGTCGCTCAAGCCGGAAGACGGCGCCAAGGTCGCGGTGATCCTGCAGGAGCGCCTGAACTCCCTGACCGACCTCCACCTCACGCTCAAGCACGTGCACTGGAACGTGGTCGGCCCCAACTTCATCGCGGTCCACGAGATGATCGACCCGCAGGTCGACGCCGTGCGTGCGATGAGCGACGCGATCGCCGAGCGCATCGCGACGCTGGGCGCCGCGCCCGTCGGCACCCCCGGCGCGCTCGTGAAGGCGCGCGACTGGGAGGACTACAGCCTCGGGCGGGCGACCGCCATCGAGCACCTCGGGGCCCTCGACGAGGTGTACCAGGGCGTCATCAGCGACCACCGCAAGGCAGCGGCGGACACCGAGGACCTCGACCCGGTGACCAACGACCTTCTCATCGGTCACCTGCACGACCTCGAGCTCTTCCACTGGTTCGTCCGTGCGCACCTCGAGAACGCGGGCGGCGAGCTGTCGACGTCCGGCGCGACGACCGAGGTCGGCGCTGCACGTCAGGCCGGCGCCAAGAAGAAGGCCGCCAGCTGAGCGAAGCCCGTCGAACGATCCGAACCCCCGGTGGTCACGCAGACCGCCGGGGGTTCGTCGTCCGACGGGAGCTCCTCTGGGGTGTGCCGGCTTCTCGTGTCAGCGAGGCGGACGGTTCCCGCGGGCCCGACCGCCGGGCAGGATAGGCGCGTGATCCGTTCCTACCGTCCGGCCGACCGCCGCGCCGTCGCCGAGGTCTGCGTCCGCACCGCCGCGGCGGGCGACGACGCCCGCGGCCTGTACTCCGACGACATGCTCATGCCCGAGGTCTTCGCCCTGCCCTACGTCGACTACGACCCCGGGCTCGCGTTCGTCGTCGTGCGGCCCGACGACGCCGAGCCGGGCGTCGCCGAGGACGGCGACGACCCCCTGCGCGTCGAGGACGGTCGCCTGGTCGGCTACGTGATCGGCGTCGCCGACACGGCCGCCTTCGTCGAGTGGTGGAAGGAGGCCTGGGGCCCGCAGTTCGCCGCACGCCATCCCGAGCCGGGCGCTCCGCAGACCCCCGGGGCGCAGCCGTCGTTCCCCGAGGCAGGCCTGCTCGCGGCCGGCACCGACCCCACGCGCATGCTCCTGCCTGCCGACGAGCTCGCCGCCTTCCCCGCGCACCTGCACATCGACCTGCTGCCCGAGGCACAGCGCCAGGGCCTGGGCCGCAGGCTGGTCGACACCCTGCGTGCCGCACTCGCCGCGCGCGGCGTACCGGGCATCCACCTCGGCTATGCCTCGACCAACGTGGCGGCTCGTGCCTTCTACGACCGGCTCGGCTTCCAGGAGCTGCCGTCGTCGCGCCCCGACGCTCCCCTGATGGGTATCGCCACGTCCTGACGGCGGGCCCGGGTTCCGGGCTTGCCGTCTGGTTGTCGCTTCCGGTGGATTGTGTTTTGACGCTTGGCACACTATTTTTCTCGGAAGAGTCCGACGGTCGTGCCAGACTCTCGCCATGACCTCTCCCGACGCCCTCCCGCCGGTACGCCAGCTGCGCCTCGTCGTCGAGGCCGAGGACTACGAGGCCGCGCTCGCCTTCTACCGCGACGTGCTGGGCCTCCCCCAGCTCGAGGCCTACGAGGCCGACGGCGGCGCTCACGTGGCGATCCTCGACGCTGGGCGCGCGACCCTCGAGATCGCCAACCCGGCCCAGAAGCGCTTCATCGACGACGTCGAGGTCGGCCGCCAGGTGGCCCGGCACGTGCGCCTGGCGTTCGAGGTCGACGACGCGAGTGCCACGACCCAGCGGCTCGTGGAGTCCGGCGACGCGGAGCTCGTGGCGCCCCCGACCGAGACGCCCTGGCGGTCGCTCAACGCCCGGCTCGAGGCCCCGGCCGGCCTCCAGATCACGGTCTTCGAGGAGCTGGGCCCCGAGTCCTGACGTCGCCGGCCGCGCGTCAGCCCGCCTGCTCGGGCGCGAGCGCCCTGCCCGGGTCGTGCAGGCTCGCGTCGGTCCACGCCCGCCGCACCTGTTCGAACCGGGTGGGCAGCGGCGTGCGCAGCGCGCCGTAGCGGGCGTTCGTCCGGTGCACGAAGCGGCGCCACGAGAGCACGAGACCCTGCCGCGTGATGGGCAGCCCGCTCGAGACCGTGACGCCGTTGTCGTGCGTGTGGTGCACGGTCAGCAGCAAGGCCCGTGGCACGGAGCCCTCGAGCTCGGCCGCCAGCTCTTCGCGGACGACCATCCAGTGCCGCAGCACCAGGACGGCCTCGGGCGGGACGCGGTGCTGGCGCAGTGTGCGGTGCTTGCCGTGCCGCACGAGCACGCTCCCCTCCCCCGCCCGCGCGCCGGCCGGTCCGAGGCGAACGTCCTCGACGCGCACGCGCAGCAGGTCCCCGTACCGGGCTCCCGTCGCGCGCGTGAGCCCGGCGACCACCGCGAGGCGCACCACCTCGGGCTTGGCGCCCGGGCGCAGCGCCTCGACCGACAGCTCGCGCCAGATCCACTCGGCCTCGTCGAGCGTCACCGGTGGTCGCGGGTACCTGCCCGCGGTCACCGTGGTCGTCCGGGCGGCCGTTTCGGAAGCGTCTTCGCTGGTCACAGCTCGATTCTGGCGCTTGGCACACTATTCCACCGTGACCGGTCGTCGGCGTGTCGCGACGTCCGCCTAGGCTCGAACGGTGAGCCCTCCGCACGTGAACCCGACCGACCTGCCCTCGACCCTCGCCGCGCCCGTCGACAGCGAGCTCGTGGTCAAGAAGTCGCGGTTCCTGGCGCACGTCGCGCCCGTGCGCGACCTCGACGAGGCCGAGGCGGTCGTCGCCCGCGTGCGCAAGGAGATGTGGGACGCGCGGCACCACTGCGTCGCGATGGTGCTCGGGCCGCACGCGGACCGGCAGCGGTCCTCCGACGACGGCGAGCCGTCCGGCACCGCGGGCGTACCCATGCTCGAGGTGCTCCGGCACCGGCGGCTCACCGACGTCGTCGCCGTCGTGACCCGGTACTTCGGGGGTGTGCTGCTCGGGGCCGGAGGCCTGGTCCGCGCCTACTCGGGGGCCGTGACCGGAGCGCTCGACCACGCCCGGATCGTGCGCCGCGCCGTCCTGACCGAGGTCACGCTCGACGTGCCGCACGCCGATGCCGGACGGCTCGACCACCTGCTCCGCGACTGGTCCGCCACGCACGGGGCCGTCCTGGGCGAGACCCTCTACACCGAGATCGCGCGCTTCACGCTGCTCGTCCCGCCCGCGGAGCTGCCGCGCCTGCGCGACGACATCGGGGCGTCGTCGTCGGGCACGCTGTCCCCGGTCGCAGGGTCCTCGCGCGTCGTCGACGTGCCTGCCTAGGCGCTGACGCCGTCCGGCCCGACGACCGCGCCGTCGGGCACCGACGCGGCCGCGCCGGCGTCGCGCAGCACGGCGTCGGACACCACCCGGACGCCGTCGCCGAACGTCCAGTCGCCCTCGACGGTCAGGGACGTCGCCTCACGCAGCGAGGGCGGCCCGGTGGGGAAGCGCTCGTCGAACGCGCCGACGGTCTTGTACACCCCCGACAGCTGGACGAGCGGCGCGTTCACCCGCGCGACCAGGCGGTAGTCGTCCGTGAGCTCGTAGACGTCCGACCGCACGACGAGCAGGTCGTTCGTCGTCTTGACCGGCAGGAACCGCTCGCGGCCGACCTCGATCGCCTGCGCGCCCTCGAACACCGCGACCGCGGCCCCCATGGCGGACTCGATCTGGACGACCTTCGGGGACGAGGAGTCGGTCGGGTCGACCGTCTTCTCGTTGCGGATCAGCGGGAGCTCGAGCACCCCGCCGGTCCGGTCGAGCTCGGCCGCGAGAGCCTCGAGGTCGAACCAGAGGTTGTTGGTGTGGAAGTACGGGTGCCGCTCGGCGTCGAGCGCGGCGTCCAAGTCGTCGGGGTGCGTCTGCGCGGTCTCGCGCTGCACGATGCGGCCGTCCGACGCGCGGACCACGAGCTGGCCGCCCTTGACGTCCGCGGGCGTCTTGCGGCACATCTCCGCCGCGTAGGGCGCGCCCGACTTCGCGAACCAGGCGGCGATCCGCCCGTCGGGCGCGGCGCCGAGGTTGTCGGAGTTCGACACGGTCGCGTACCGGAACCCGGCATCGATCAGCGCGCGCACCACACCGGACGCGTGCAGCGCCGGGTACAGGTCGCCGTGCCCGGGCGGGCACCACTCGAGCGACGGGTCGGCGGGCCACTCGACGGGCTCGAGCGTGTCGGCGAGCAGCTTGGGCTCGCGGTTCTGCAGGAAGTCGAGCGGCAGGCCGTCGACCTCGAGGTCGTCGTGGCGGGCGAGCGCGGCGAGGGTGTCCTCGCGCGTCCGGAACGAGTTCATGAGGACCAGCGGGAGCCGCGCTCCGGTGCGCTCCCGGGCGGACCGCACCTGGGCGACCATGACGTCCAGGAACGTCAGCGAGCGGCCGTCGGTGTCCGTGCGGACCGGCAGCAGCGACTTGGCCTGGTCCATCCCCATCGAGGTGCCGAGCCCGCCGTTGAGCTTGATGACGGCTGTCCGGGCGAGGGCGTCGGCGGCCGCGGCGTCGTCGATATCCAGGTCCGCATGCCGCGTCAGTCCCGTGAGCGGCTCGACGTCGGACTCGCGCACCATGCCCGTCTCGCCCGACTCCAGCAGCCCGTAGAACCGGCTGAACGTCTCGATGGCGGCCGGTGCCACACCGGCGTCGCGCATCTTGTCACGGGCATGTTCGAGTCCGGCGGCGCTCATGGCCGAAACCCTAACCGCCCCGGTCGGTCCGGGCTGGCTCAGCGGCCAGGCGACGGCCTGCTCGAACCGGGCCTGCTCGAACCGGGCCTACTCGAACCGGGCCTACTCGAACCGGGCGGGGTCTCCCGCGCCGACCCGCACGACGTCCGGGAACCCTGCGGACCAGTCGACGACGGTCGTCGGCTCGGCCAGCACCTCCCCCGCGTCGACCACGACGTCGACGACGTGGTCGAGCTCTTCCTTGACCTGCCAGCCGTCGGTCATGGGTGCGCTCTCCCCCGGCAGGATGAGCGTCGACGACAGCAGCGGCTCCCCGAGCTCGCGCAGGATCGCCTGCACGACGCGCGAGTCCGGGATGCGCACGCCCACCGTCTTCTTCTTGGGGTGGGCCAGCCGACGCGGCACCTCCTGCGTGGCCGGGAGGATGAACGTGTACGGCCCAGGCGTGACGGCCTTGATCGCCCGGAACGCCGAGTTGTCGAGCCGCACCAGGTGCCCGAGCTGAGCGAAGTCCGCGCACACGAGCGTGAAGTGGTGACGGGAGTCGAGGTGGCGGATCTGACGGATCCGTTCTGTGCCGTCGTGCTGCTCCGGTCGGCAGCCGAGCGCGTAGCCGGAGTCTGTCGGGTAGGCGATCAGCGCGCCGTCGTCGAGCGCCGCGACCACCTGGGAGACGACGCGCGGCTGCGGGTCCACGGGGTGCATGTCCACGTAGCGGGCCATGCGCCGAACTTTAGCCCTGCCCGGCTCCGGCCGGACCGGACGTGCCGAGGGCGCGTCGCAGCTCGGCCTCGCTCGCGTTGCCGCCCGAGCACACGACGCCGACGGTGCGCCCGGCGAACCGCTCGGGGTGAGCGAGGACCGCGGCCAGCGCGGCGGCCCCGGCTCCTTCCGCGACGCTGCGGGCCGCGGTCAGAAAGAGCTGCTGGGCGCGAGCGATGTCGTCGTCCGACACCAGCAGGAAGTCGGCGAGCCGCTCCCGCATCACGGCCTGGGTGAGCGCGAACCCGCTGCCGGTCGCGAGGCCCTCGGCGCGCGTGGCGTTCGGGCGCGAGACGAGCTCCCCGGTGCGCCACGAGTCGTGGGCCGCCGGCGACGACGCGGACTGCACGGCCGCCACGCGCACGCGCGGTGCGACCGCCGCGGTGACGAGGGCCGCCGCGGCGGCGCCCGTGCCGCTGCCCACCGGGACGACGAGCAGGTCGAGGTCGGGTGCCTGCTGCAGCAGCTCGAGCGTCGCGGTCGCCACACCCGCGACCAGCTCGGGCTCGTCCGCGGCGGCCACGAGGCGCGAGCCGTCCCGGTCGGCGATCCCGGCGGCGTGGGTCCGGGCGTCGTCGAACGTGCGGCCGTGGAGCACCACTCCGGCGCCCAGCGCACGCACGGCACGCTCCTTGAGCGGGTTGGGGTTCTCGGGCATGACCACGGTGCAGCGCGTGCCCGTGTGCCGCGACGCGTAGGCGAGCGCCTGCGCGTGGTTCCCGGTCGAGTACGCGACGATGCCGCGCTCCCGCGCGGCGGCATTGAACCCGAGCAGCAGGTTGAGCGCTCCGCGAACCTTGAACGCGCCGGTGTGCTGCAGGTTCTCGTGCTTGACGACGACGTGCGCGGCCGCGTGCCGGTCGAGCTCGGCATACCTCGCGGCGGGCGTCCTGACGACGAGCCCGTCGAGGCGGGCCTGCGCGCGCAAGACGTCGTGGATGGTGGGCGCACCCGGCGGTGCGTGGTCTGCGGTGATCGGGGTCATCTGCCCACCATGGCCGCGCCGCGACCCATAGGTCTAATACCCATCTTCTGTTGTTTCCATCGCCCGGATCGATGGATCTCCCTAGGCTGGCCCGGTGGACGACCAGCACCTCGACCTCACCCGCCTGCGTGTGCTCGCCGCCGTGGCTCGCACGGGCTCCGTGACGGCCGCCGCACGCGAGCTGCACTACGCCCAGCCGTCGGTGAGCCACCACCTCGCGCGGCTCGAGGCCGAGGCCGGGATGCCGCTCGTGCAGCGCGTGGGCCGGGGCGTGCGGCTCACCGAGGCGGGCCGGCTGCTCGCCGCGCGCGCCGAGGAGATCCTCGGCCGCGTCGCCGGAGCACGGCGTGAGCTCGACGCGCTCGCCGGGCTCCGCGCAGGGCGTGCTCGGCTCGCCGCCTTCCCCTCGGCGCTGGCGACGCTCGTGCCCGACGCGATCGTCCGGCTCGGCGCCGAGCACCCAGGGCTGAGCGTCGGGCTCATCGAGGCCGAGCCACCCGAGGCCGTGGACGCCTTGCGCTCGGGGCAGGTCGACGTCGCGCTGGTCTTCCAGCACGCCGACGTGCGCCACGCGGGCGCCGTCGACGACCTGACCCGCTTCGAGGTCACCGACGTGCTCGACGACCCCGTCCACCTCGTGACCCCGGCGGCGCGGGAACCGGCTGCCCCGTCGCTCGCCGCGTTCGCCGACGCCACCTGGATCGCGGGCTGCGAACGCTGCCGTGCCGACCTGGTCGCCCGCTGCGGCGTCGCGGGCTACGCGCCACGCATCGCGTTCGAGACGGACGACCACGTCGCGGTCCAGGCGCTCGTCGCCGCCGGCGTCGGCGTGAGCCTGCTGCCCGGCCTCGCGCTGCGCGCCCACCGCCACCCGGGGGTCACGACGACGGAGCTGCCGGGCGCCCGGCGCCGGGTCCTGGCCCTGACCGTCGGCTCTCCGACCCCACCCGCGCGCGAGCTCGTCCGTAGGCTCGTCGAGGCGGGCGGGGCCGGTAGAGGTCGGTAGCGGTCCGGTAGGGGCCAGCAGAGGTCAGGGAACGCTCGACCTGCGTTCGAGGCTCGAGCCCGAGTCCCTGCCGGGGCCGCCGTAACCGGCGTCCCTCCCGGTCCCCCCGAGCAGGCGGTCACGGCCACCCTCTCCGTAGAGCCGGTCGTTGCCGGAAGCGCCGTCGAGCGTGTCGTCGCCGCCGCGGCCGCGCAGGACGTCGCTGCCCGGGCCACCCTGGAGCACGTTGGCATACCCGTTGCCCAGCAGCTCGTCGCCGAACCGACTGCCCACGACCCGCTCCGCGGCAAGGATCCGGTCGGTCCCGGCACCGCCGGTGCGCTGGGCGCCGGTCGTGCCGAGGTCGACGCGCACGCGGCCCGAGGCCGTCGCGTACGCCACGGTGTCGTTCCCCGCGCCGCCGTCGACGAGGTCGTCGCCGGCGCCGCCGTCGATCACGTCGTTGCCGTTGAGCGCACAGACGGTGTCATGCCCTCCGCCTGGCCGGACGGACTCGCCGCCCGCGGTGCCGAGCACGACGTCGTCGCGTGCAGTCGGTCGCTCGCCCAGCGAGAGCGCGACCGTGACCGCCTTGCCCCGGCAGCTCCTCGCCAGGGGTGCGACGAACTGCTGGGTGCGGCCCCAGGTGACCGCGGAGTCACCCGTTCCGCGGAACCCCATGCGCCAGTAGTACCGCTGGCCGGGCCTCAGGCCGGGGAATCCGGCCTCGTTCCAGTCGGTCGACAGGTCCCAGTAGGTGTGGGTGCGGTCGAGCGCCACGGAGGCCCGGTACGGGAACGAGGTCGCGCTCGTACCGAGGTCGATGTACGCCGTGCCCGGGACCCCGTTCGTCGTGACCCGTCCTCGCGACAGCAGCCCGAACCTCGGCGTCTGCCCGCCGGGCATCGTCGGCTCGGTCGTGGTCGACGGCGTGGGATGGCTGACCGAGTACCGGTGCGAGTAGGCCCACAGGCCGACCTCTGGCTCGAGCGTCGGGCCCGTGCTCCCGTCGACGATCTGGACGGACGCGCGGACCGTGAACGCCCCCGGGGCGGACACGGTGACCGGGAAGACGAACTCGAACGAGTGACCCTGGGCGAGCGGCCAGAAGGCGGAGAGCCCCACGCCGGGCGGGGCCGGGTACGAGAACCGGGTCAGCGACCCGCTCACGTCCTGCGGGCACGGCTGGAACGGACGGCCGTCGTAGTAGCAGGCGACGTCGCCGCCGGCATCGAGCGTCATGCCCGCCGGGAGCCGGAGCTCGGGCTGGGCGTACTGGATGCCGTTGGGACACGCGTTGCCGAGGGCCGTGGCGGTGACCGAGACGTAGAACCGCCGGCCGACCACGGGCTGGTAGGCGTCGTTGTCCGCGTAGTAGCTGAGGTAGGTGCCCACGCCCGGCTCGAGGTAGGGCGGTTGCCCGACGATCGAGCAGTTGTAGACCAGAGACTGCAGGATCGGACCTTCGTGCCACCTCGGCGCCGCGGTGGCGGACGGGGCCGCCGACGTCGCGCCGATCGCGGACACGCCGGCGACGGCGAGCACGGCCAGCAGGGCACGCACCCGGCGACGAGACGTGCGACCAGACATGGGACACCTCCGGCCCAGTAGTCGGTACGGACACTGGGAGCCCGCCACGGGTCGCGGTGATACCTCGCGGTCCCGTGCCGACCGGCCCTGCGAGGCTCTCGGCCGGTCCCTACCGTGGTGAGCATGCTGCCCGCGTGGGTGCCGGAATGGTTGCAGTGGTGGGCCACCGACGACTACGACGTCGCCCGCCAGGTGCTCCAGCGCGGCGTCGGGGCGCTGCTGTGCCTGGGCTTCCTGCAGGCGCTCAACCAGTTCCGCCCGTTGCTCGGCGAGACCGGCCTGCTGCCGGTGCCGCGCTTCACCGCGCGGGTGCGCTTCTGGGACGCGCCGTCGCTGTTCCACTGGCACTACAGCGACCGGCTCCTGGTGGTCGTCGCCGGGGTCGGGGTCGCGCTGTCCGGGAGCACCGTCGCCGGGCTGCCGCAGGCCGGTCCGTGGTGGGTGCCGACGCTCGTCTTCCTGGTGCTGTGGTGGCTGTACCTGTCGATCGCGAACGTCGGTCAGCGGTTCTACGGGTTCGGGTGGGAGATGCTGCTGTGCGAGCTGGCGTTCCTCGTGGCGTGGCTCGGGTCCGACGCCGTGCCCGTGCCGTTCCTCATGGTGCTCGCCGCCCGGTGGCTGCTGTTCCGCCTCGAGCTCGGGGCAGGTCTCATCAAGTGGCGCGGCGACCGCGCGTGGCGCGACCTGACCGCGCTCGACTACCACCACGAGACCCAGCCCATACCCGGGCCGCTGAGCTGGCACGCGCACCACCTGCCGCGCTGGTGGCACCGCGTCGAGGTGGTGGGCAACCACGTCACGCAGCTGCTCGTGCCGTGGCTCCTGTGGCTGCCGCAGCCCTTGCCGAGCATCGCGGGTGGCGTCGTCGTGCTGACCCAGGCGTGGCTGCTGGTCACGGGCAACTTCGCGTGGCTCAACTGGGCCGCGATCGTGCTCGGGGCGGCCATGGTGTCGGACGGCGCGTGGGCCACGGTCGGCGGCTGGTTGCCGTTCGTGCCCGACGCCGCGCGCGACGCCGCGTCGCCCACCACCGCTGCGGGCCCCGCGTACGTCGTCGTCGTGACCGCCGTCGCCGTGCTCCTCGCGGTGCTCTCCGTACGCCCTGCACTCAACCTGGTCTCCCGGCACCAGCTCATGAACGCGAGCTTCGAGCCGTTGCGCCTGGTCAACGCGTACGGAGCGTTCGGGAGCGTGACCCGGCGGCGGGACGAGGTGATCATCGAGGGCAGCACGGCCGAGCACCCCGGGCCGGACGACTGGCAGGAGTACGAGTTCCGGGGCAAGCCCGGAGACGTGCGCCGCCGGCCGCCGCAGGTGGCGCCCTACCACCTGCGGCTCGACTGGCTCATGTGGTTCATCCCGCTCGGGTCGGGCGGGACGGCCTGGTTCGAACGCCTGCTCGGGCGTCTGCTCGACGCCGACCCGGCGACGTTGCGGCTGCTGCGCCGGGACCCGTTCGACGGCGCACCGCCGCGCTGGGTGCGCGCACGGCTGCTGCGCTACCGGTTCACGACTCCCGAGGAGCGGCGCCGGTCCGGTGCGTGGTGGGTCCGCGAGCCCGTGGCCGTGCTCGTCGACCCCCTCGACCGCGACCGGCTCCGCATGCTCGGCGTGCGCTGAGCGGCGTCCCCGGCGCCGTGTCCGGCTAGACCAGCGATTCGCGCCAGGCGGTGTGCAGTGCCGCGAACCGCCCGTCGTTGCCGACGAGCTCGCTCGGGGACCCGTCCTCCACGATCCGGCCGTGCTCCATGACCAGGACGCGGTCGGCGATCGTCACCGTGGACAGGCGGTGGGCGATGATGATCGCCGTCCGGTCGGCGAGCAGCGTCTGCAGGCCGCGCTGGACGTGCCGCTCACCCGGGATGTCGAGCGCCGACGTCGCCTCGTCGAGCACGAGGACCGCCGGGTCCGCGAGGAAGGCGCGCGCGAACGAGAGCAGCTGCCGCTGCCCCGACGACACCCGGCCGCCCCGCTTGTTCACGTCGGTGTCGTACCCCTCGGGCATCGCGAGGATGAACTCGTGCGCGCCCACCGCCCGGGCCGCCGCCTCGATCTCGGCCTGCGTCGCGTCGGGCCGCCCGAGCGCGATGTTCTCGCGCACGGACCCGCTGAACAGGTAGGCCTCCTGCGTCACCATGACGACGGCGCGGCGCAGGTCCGGCGTCGACAGGTCGCGCACGTCCACCCCGTCGAGCAGCACGCGACCCTCGGTGGCGTCGTAGAACCGGGTCACGAGCTTGGCCACGGTCGACTTGCCCGCACCCGTGGTGCCGACCAGCGCGACCGTCTGACCCGCGGGGATGGTCAGGTTCAGGTCCGGGAGCACCGTCGGGCCGTCGCCGTACCGGAACGTCACGTCCTGGAGCCGCAGCTCGCCGCGGGCGTGGGCGAGCGGCGTGGGACGTCTCGGCTCGACGACGGTCGGCTCCTCGGCCAGGAGGCCCGAGACCTTCTCGAGCGCCGCGACGGCCGACTGCAGCGCGTTGTAGAACATGCCGAGCTGCTGGATGGGCTGGAAGAACCGCTTGACGTAGAGCAGCGCGGCGACGAGCACGCCGATCTCGAGCCCGCCGTCGAGCACGCGCCAGCCTCCGACCGCCAGTGCCGCGGTGACCGCCACGTTCCCGATCAGCACGAGCCCGGGCTGGTACCGGCCGTTGACGCCGAAGATCTTGAGGTTCGCGTCGCGGTACTCCTCGCCGAGCCGCTCGTAGTCGGCCTCGGTCGTCGACTCGCGCCGGAACGCCTGCACGGCGCGCATGCCCGTCATCGTCTCGACGAACTTGACGATCAGCCGGGCCGACGCGGTGCGCTGCTCGCGGTAGAACTCCTGCGAGCGGCGCTGGAACCAGCGGGTCAGCAGCCAGGCGGGCACGATCGACACCGCCAGGACGACGCCCGACTGCCAGTCGAGCAGCATCAGGCCGCCCGCGGTGAAGACCATGAGCAGCAGCGACGACACGACTCCCGTGAGACCGCCGTCGAGCAGCTCGCGCAGGGCCTCGAGGTCGGACGTCTGCCGGCTGATGATGCGGCCCGACGTGTACGACTCGTGGAACTCGAGCGACAGCCGCTGCGTGTGCCGGAAGACGCGCCGGCGCAGGTCGAGGAGCACGTCCTGGGCGATGCGGGCGGCCGCGCGGACATAGGCGCCGGCGCACAGGCCGCCGACGACCGCGGCGACGACGTAGGCGCCGCCGACGAGCACGAGCCGCGACGGGTCGCCGTCGCGCAGAGCCGGGACCGCAGAGTCGATCGCGACCGCGACGAGCCACGGGCCCGCCACCTGGGCGAGCGTCGCGACGACGACGAGCACGCCAGCGACGGACAGGGGCCGGGCCCGGGGGCGCAGCAGCTCGGCGAGCAGGCGCAGCGAGCGGGACCGCACGGCCCGGGACGCCTCGCGGTCGAGCCCGGTCGCGTCGTCGGCGGAGGCGTCCGTGGGCCGGCGGCCGGCCGCCTCGGTGGCGTGCGGGGTGCGGGTGCTCACAGCGCGGCCTCCTGCGTCGACGACGTGGCTCGGGTCGGTGCGGGCCGGCCGTCGGGCAGGTCGTCACTGCCCGCTTCGTCACCGCCCGCTTCGTCACCCCCGTCGACCGGACGCCCGGCCCGGGCCCAGTCCTCCTCGAGGCTCGAGATGACGTACCGGTAGTGCGCGTCGGTCGCGAGCAGCTCGCTGTGCGTGCCGACGGCTGTGATGCGGCCGTCCTGCAGCACCGCGACCCGGTCGGCGAGGGCCACGGTGGACGGGCGGTGGGCGATGACCAGGCTGGTCACACCGGCCAGCACGTCGCGCAGCCGCGCGGTCACGGCTTCCTCGGTCGCGACGTCGAGCGCCGAGAGCGGGTCGTCCAGCACCAGCACCTGCGGCCGGGCGGCGATGGCGCGCGCGAGCGCGAGCCGCTGCCGCTGGCCGCCCGACAGCGACAGGCCCTCTTCGCCGATGCGCGTGGCGACGCCCTCCGGCAGGTCGTACGCGAACCGTGCCTGGGCGACGTCGAGCGCCTCGTGCAGGCGCGCCTCGCGGTCCTCCTTCACCACCGCGTGAGGACCCGACTCGGGGACGCCCAGCAGCACGTTGTCGCGCACGGAGGCCGAGAACAGCGTGGGGTCCTCGAAGGCGATCGCCACCATGCGGCGCACGTCGGCGCGCCGCATCGAGCGCACGTCGACGCCGTCGAGCAGCACCGCGCCGTCCGTCACGTCGTAGATCCGCGGCACGAGCATCGCGAGAGACGTCTTGCCGGAGCCGGTCAGGCCCACCAGGGCCGTCGTCGTGCCCGCGGGCAGCTCGAGGTCGACGTGCTCGAGCACCGGGCGCTCGGCGTCGTCGTACCGGAACGTCACGTCGCGCAGCTCCACGTTCCCGTGCGGCGCGGGCGGCGCCACGGGGTCGGCCGGGTCGTCGAGCCGGTTGGTGGTCTCCATGACCTCGAAGAACCGGTCGACGGCGGTGCGCGCGTTGAGCGTCATCGACAGCGTCATCCCGAGGTCAACCACGGGCCCGTTGATGACTGCCGCGGTGAAGAAGAAGGCGACGAGCGTGCCGACCGAGATCTGGCCGTCGGCCGCGAGCAGCACGCCCAGCACCAGGCAGATCGCGATGGTCAGCTCGGGGATGAGCTGGAGCGTCGTGGTGACGGTCGCCTGGTTCCGGGCCTTGCGGATCTCGGTCTCGCGCAGCTCCTCGGCCTGGCCCGTGAACGAGGCGAGCGCGTCGCGGCCGCGCCCGAACGCCTTGAGGACCCGGATGCCGTGCACGGACTCCTCGACGGTCGTCGCGAGGTCGCCCGACTGGTCCTGCGACTCCCGTGCGATGACCCGGTAACGGCGCGAGAAGCGGAAGACGATGACCGTGACCGGGATGGCGCCCGCGAGGTAGACGAGCCCGAGCCACCCGGCGGTCGCGAGCAGGATGCCGACGCCGACGACGATCGTGATCGCGCTGACCACGAGCTGCAGCAGGCCGAAGATGAGCCACCGGCGCAGCAGCCCGAGGTCGGACATGATCCGGCTCAGGAGCTGCCCACCGGGCCAGCGGTCGTGGAACGCGACCGGCAGGTCCTGCAGGTGCCGGAACAGCGCCATGCGCATGGCCGCCTCCACGCGCGTGCCGGGGTACATCACGAGGTTGCGGCGCAGCAGGATGAGGCCGGCCTCGGCGAGCCCGAGCGCCAGGACGAGGAGCACGGGCCCGACGAGAGCCGTGACGTCGTGGGCGGCGACGCCGGACGCGAGCGGCCCCTCGACCATGACCTGGAGCACCCGCGGTATGGCGAGCGCGGCCAGGCTCGCGCCGAGAGCCGAGACGAACCCGCCGATCAGCCGGGGAAGCGCGGGTCTGACGTAGGGGTAGAGCCTCCGGACCGAGGCGAGGGTGGACAGCTCCGAGCCGACGGGCGCGGTCGTCCGGGGTGAGTCGGGTTCAGGGGTCGCTGAAGAGCCGCGGGTTGCGCGGGAGGTGTCGGGCATCACTGTCATTCTCGCACCGGCCACCCACATGTTGCCTGGGGCACGCCGCCGGGAGGGCTCTCCTCAGTCACCCGCCGGCCGCCGGCGGCCTGCCCGCGCGGCGAACGCGTCGAGCGCCGCGAGCACCTGGCCCGACTGCCACAGGATCGACCGGCGCCGTCCTCCGACCTCGGTCAGGGCGCCGATCTCGACCAGCCGGGTGATCGCCTTCATCGCGTTGGTGTGGGACACGTCGAGCTCGGCCTGGACCACGGCCGTGTTCACGACCGGGTGGCGCAGCACGAGGTCCATCAGCGGCCACACCGTGGCGTCCCGGCGGGCCCGGACCGCGGCCGCCCAGGACTCGCGGACCTCGCGCAGCTCGCCGACCAGGACGCGCCCGTTGACGACCGCGTGGCCGCACGCCGTCGCGAGGGACCCGACGATGGGCGCGGGGTCGCCCGCGCGGTACGCCGTCAGGGCGTCGAAGTAGCCGTCGGTGTCGATGAGCAGCCCAGCGGACACGGGCACCGTGACCGAGCGCGTCAGCCCGCGAGCACGCAGCATGGCGTGCACCAGGGCACGTCCCGTGCGGCCGTTGCCGTCGGGGAACGGGTGGATCGTCTCGAACTGTGCGTGCGCCAGGGCCGCCTGCGCGAGCGCCGGCACGTCCGCGCGCGCCACGAACGCCACGAGGTCGGCCATCGCGCCGGGAACGCGCTGCGCGGCGGGCGGCACAAAGGCGGCACGGTGCGGTGAGTACCCCCCTCCCCCGATCCACACCTGCTGGTCGCGCCACCGCCCGGCGATCGCGGGCTCGGTGTGCTCGAGCAGGGCTCGGTGCATGGCGAGGACCGACGCCGTGTCGAGCCGGTCGGACAGCTCGACCGCAGCGCGCATGGCGGCGACGTTGCCGACGATCTGCGTCGCGTTCTGGCGGGCCGACTCCCCCAGCTCGGCCAGCGCGATCTGCTTGGCCCCCGACGTGAGGTTCTCGATCTCGGACGACGACGCCGACTCCGAGCGGAGCAGGATCGCGCCGAACGGCGCGACGACGGCGCCGACCTCGGCGTCGAACTCACGGACGAGCGCGGAAGCCTCCTCCGCCTCCGCCGCGACCGCGCGCGGCAGGCGTACGTCGAGCTCGGCGATCTCGGGCGGCACCGAGGCGCGATAGGGCCGCGAGAGCTCCTCGCGCACCGAGCGGCTGAGCAGCTCGGGCGGGTACGACGACCGCCAGGGCAGCTCCTCCCACGCGACCGCGGGCCAGGCGCGCGCCTGCTGCGGGCTCTCGCGCGAGGCCGGGAGCGGAACCGTGGACATGGCGTCACCTTATCAATGGATCAACGATAAAGATGGATAAGCGACGTCGCCATCCATCTTTCGCGGGTGCTGGCCCTCCGGCCACCCTATCGAACACACGTTCGAGTGCCAAGAGGCGGTACGAGAATCAGACCGCGACCTCGGGCACCGCGAGCGCCAGCAGCACCACGCAACAGGCGGCCACGGCCATGCTGAGGCGGAAGGGCGCGCGGCTGAGCGGCCGGGTCAGCGCGACCGCGCCCGCTGCGAGCGCGAGGAGCACCGCGATCCCTCCGGCGGCCCACGCCGCGGGTTCGGGCGGCCCGTCGGGCCCGAGCACGACCGTGGGCGCGGCCACGACGAGCAGCGCCGGCGCGAGGACGCCGGACGCGCGGCGCCCGATCCGGTGCGGCAGGCCGCGCACACCGGTCGCCGCGTCGTCGTCGAGGTCGGGCAGCGTGTTCGCGACGTGCGCGCCGATGCCCAGGAGCGCGGCGGCCGCGACGACCCAGGTCGCAGGCACGGCGTCGCCCGGGGCGGCCAGGACGACGAAGACCACGAGCAGCCCGAACGACAGCGCGTACGGGAGCCACGACCAGGGGGTGGACTTGAGCCAGGCGTTGTAGGCCCAGGCGCTTGCGACGGCGACGAGGTGCGCGAGCCCCGGTGCGACGCCCGTGGCGAGCGAGGCGACCGCGCACACCGCGAGCGCGGCGACCGCACAGCGGCGCAGGGTGACGTCGTCGACGAGCCCGGCGACCACGGGCTTGGCGGTGCGGCCGACCGCGCGGTCGCGCGCGGCGTCGATCCAGTCGTTCGACCAGCCGACCGAGAGCTGGCCCGTGCCGACCGCGAGCGCCACGAGCACCGTGGTGGGCCCCGACCCGAGCGCCGCGGACATGGCCGTGGCGAGAAGGGTCACGACGGCGGCAGGCGCCGGGTGGCTCGCGCGGACGAGGCCTCGGGTGAGCTGGCCCGCACGGTCGCGCATCATGCGGTGCACGGTATCCGTCGGCCCGGTCGTCCGCCGCGTGGTGCTCTTGCCCGCGCAAGTGCGCCGGTGAGGTGTGACGATGCCGGGGTGTCCCGAGTCCTGGCCGTCGCCCCCGTGCTGCCGGACCATGCGTACGCCCAGGAGGACATCGCGCAGGCGCTCGGCCCGCTCGTGACCGGGAGCCGTGCTCGTGAGGCGCTGCTGCACCGGCTGCACCGCGGTTCGGGGGTGCGACGCCGTCATCTGGCGCTGCCGCTGGACCAGTACGCCGGGCTCGGCTCGTTCGCGGCGTCCAACGCGGTCTTCCTCGACGTGGGTGCCGAGCTGGCGGAGCGTGCGTGCCGGACGGCGCTGGAAGCGGCCGGGCTCGAGCCCGGCGACGTCGACCATGTGTTCGCGACGTCGGTCACCGGGGTGGCCGCGCCCTCGCTCGACGTGCTCATGGCGCAGCGCCTGGGGCTGCGCCCGGACGTGCGCCGCACGCCGTCGTTCGGCCTGGGGTGCTCGGGCGGCGCGGGCGGCCTGGCCCGGGTCCACGACTACCTGCAGGGCCGGCCGCGCGACGTGGCGGTCCTGGTGTCGGTCGAGCTGTGCTCCCTGACGTTGCAGCACCGCGACGACTCGACGGGCAACCTCGTGGCGACAGGGCTCTTCGGGGACGGTGCGGCCGCGGTCGTGATGGTCGGTGACCAGCACCCGCTGGCTCGCCCGTTCCTGCCGAACGGGCACCCGGCCCTGCCCAGCGCCGGAGGTGACTGGACGGCCACGGTCCTGGACTCCCGCTCGCAGCTGTACCCGGGGACGGTCGACGACCTGGGGTGGCAGGTGCGCGACACCGGGTTCGCGATCGTGCTGTCGGCCCGCCTGCCGGACCTGCTGCGGGCGCACCTGCCGGCCGACGTCAAGGGCCTGCTCGCCGAGCACGGGCTCACGCCCGAGCAGGTGCCGACCTGGGTCGTGCACGCGGGCGGGCCGAAGATCCTGGACGCGGTGCGCGAGGCGCTGGGGCTGGCCGAGGAGGACCTGCGGCACAGCCGCGAGCACCTGGCGGACGCGGGGAACCTGTCGTCGTCGTCGGTGCTGCACGTGCTCGCACGCACGCTCGCCGACTCCTCGGCGCCACCGGGCTCCCCCGCCGTCCTCATGGCGTTCGGTCCCGGGGTGTCGACCGAGCTGGTGCTGCTACGACTGGAAGGCAGGGTCTGATGGGCTGGTACCTCGCGCTGATCGGGGCCACGGCGCTCGAACGGCTCGCCGAGCTGGTGGTGTCGCAGCGGCACGCCCGGTGGGCGTTCGCACGCGGAGGGGTGGAGTCGGGCCGCAGCCACTTCCCACCCATGGTCGCGCTGCACTCGCTGCTGCTGGTCGCGTGTGTCGCCGAGGCCGTGCTGGCGGACCGGCCGTTCCTGCCCTGGCTCGGCTGGCCGATGCTGGCCCTGGTGCTCGCGTCGCAGGCACTGCGGTGGTGGTGCGTCGCGTCGCTCGGCAACCAGTGGAACACCCGCGTCATCGTGGTGCCGGGCATGTCGCTCGTCTCGCGCGGGCCGTACGCGTTCATGCGGCACCCCAACTATGTCGCGGTCGTGGTGGAGGGGTTCGCGCTTCCCCTCGTGCACTCGTGCTGGATCACGGCGGCGGCGTTCACCGTGCTCAACGCCGTCCTGCTGCTGCGCTGGCGCATCCCGGTCGAGGAGCGGGCGCTCAGGCAGGCGGACCTGGTCGGATGACCGGTCGCCTCGACGCCGAGGTGCTGGTCGTCGGCGCAGGCCCGGTCGGTCTGGCCGCTGCCATCCGCGCTCGTGAGGCGGGCCGCGACGTGCTCGTGATCGACCGGCGCAGCGGCGTCCTGGACAAGGCGTGCGGCGAAGGGCTCCTGCCGGGGGCGCTCCGCGCGGTCCGCTCGCTCGGCATCGACCCGGCCGGGCATCTCCTCGCCGGGATCAGCTACCGGGCTCCCGGGCGGCACGCCGACCACCGGTTCGTCGCCGGGCCCGGGCGCGGTGTGCGCCGGACCGCTCTGCACGCCGCGCTCCTCGGACGCGCCCAGGATCTCGGGGTGCCGCTCGTGCGCGCGGGCCTGCGGTCCCTGCGCCAGGACGCCGACCGCGTCGAGGTGCGGGTCGACGACGCGTCGCAGCCGCTGCACGCGCGCTGGCTCCTGGGGTGCGACGGCCTGCACTCCACGGTCCGCCGCCTGGCCGGGCTCGAGGCGCCGCCGCGACCAGCCGCGCGCGGCGTGCGCTACGGGCTGCGCCGCCACTACCGCGTGCGGCCGTGGAGCGACCTGGTCGAGGTCCACTGGTCACCCCTGCTCGAGGCGTACGTGACGCCCGTCGCGGACGACGTCGTGGGCGTCGCGCTGCTCGGCCCGGTCGGGCCGCTGCGCGACTCCGGGACACGCACCGGCGGCGGGCCCGCCGACGCGTTCGGCGGCACCCTCGAACGCCACTTCCCCGAGCTCGCCGCCCGCCTGCGCGACCGTGCGCCGCTCGGACCGGTGCGCGGCGCGGGTCCGTTGCGCCAGCGTGCCCGGCACCGCACGACCGGCCGGGTGCGGCTCGTGGGCGACGCCTCGGGGTACGTGGACGCCCTCACGGGCGAGGGCGTCCGGGTCGGGCTCGCGCAGGCGGCTGCCGTCGTCGCACACCTCGACGACGCCCCGGCGTACGAACGCCGGTGGCGTGCGGTCACCCGGGACTACCGGACGCTCACGTCAGGGCTCGTCGCCTGGGCCGGCGGGCCCGCGCGCAGCGCGATCGTGCCGGCCGCCGGAGCGCTGCCCTGGCTGTACGGCAGCGTCGTGGAGCGCCTGGCACGCTAAGGAATCTTCACATCCTCACCACGTCGGCCCAAAAGGAACACACGGTATGTATCTTCATCAGGCCGGCACCGATAGCGTTGCGCCATCCGCACGACGAGCGCCCGCTCACCTCCCCGGCTGGGAAGCCGCTATCCCTGCAGACAGGACGCGTATGAGCACTTCGGCGACGTTGGCCCAAACACACCCCCGCACCGCCCTCACGCACAGCTACACCACGCTGTCGCGGATGGTTCGAGAGGCGGGCCTGCTCGACCGTGCGACGGGCTACTACGTGCGGCTCCTGGTCGTTCACGGCCTCGCCCTCGCCGGCCTCGTCGCAGGGTTCGTCCTCCTCGGGGACTCCTGGTTCCAGCTCCTCATCGCGGCCGGGCTCGGGATCGTCCTGACCCAGATCGCGTTCGTCACCCACGAGGCGGCACACCGCCAGGTCTTCTCCTCCGGTCCGCTCAACGACCGCATCGGCCGCATCCTTGCCAACGCCGTCGTCGGCATCAGCTACTCGTGGTGGATGACCAAGCACTCGCGTCACCACGCGAACCCGAACAAGGTGGGCGCGGACCCCGACATCTCCCCCGACGTCATCCTCTTCCTTCCGCAGGACGCGGCGCGGCTCACGGGCCTGCGCGCACGCTTCGCCCGGGTCCAGGGCTACCTGTTCTTCCCGCTGCTGACGCTCGAAGGTCTCAACCTCCACATCACGGCGATCAAGTCGCTCGTCCGCGGCGAGCGCAGCCGCCAGCGCACCGCCGAGCTCGCCACGATCGTGGTGCGCCTCGGCGCCTACCTCGGTGCCGTCGTGTGGTTCCTCCCGCCCGGCCTCGCGGCCGCGTTCCTCGGCGTCCAGCTCGCGGTGTTCGGCGTGTACATGGGTGCGTCGTTCGCCCCGAACCACAAGGGCATGAAGATCGTCCCCGCGGGCAGCAAGGTCGACTTCCTGTCCAAGCAGGTGCTCACGTCGCGCAACATCCGGGGCGGGGCGTTCATGAGCCACCTGATGGGCGGGCTCAACCACCAGGTGGAGCACCACCTGTTCCCCAGCATGCCGCGCCCGCACCTGCGCCGGGCGGCCACCATCGTCCGCGACTACTGCGCCGCGCACGGCATCCCCTACACCGAGACGTCGCTCGTCGAGTCCTACCGGATCGTCGTGCGCTACCTCAACGCCGTCGGGCTCGGCGCACGCGACCCGTTCGACTGCCCGATGTACCGCGAGCTGCGCGGCGTCTGACCCCGGCACCCGTGGCGGGCCGACCGGCCCTACGATGCCTGCATGGCCTTCTGGAACCGCAGCCGCGAACGCCGCGAACGTGAGCTCGCCGAGCTGGACCGACTCGAGAAGACCGCCGGCGCCGCGCTCGTGCGTACCGACGAGCGCGCCCGGCTGGCCGACGACGACCTCGGGTTCGCTGTCGCCGAGCTGGGCGAGGCCGAGGCCGCCGGGCTCGCCGACGCCCTCCGGTACGCGCGCGAGCGGCTGCGTGAGGCGTTCCAGGTCCACCAGCTCCTGCACGACCACATCCCGGAGACCGACGAGCAGCGCCGCGCGGGGTTCTCCCAGATCATCGCGCTGTGCGAGTCAGCCGAGGCCGCGCTGGGCGAGCAGGCGGCAGCGGTCGCGACGCGCCGGGCGTCGCTGCGGCGCACGCCGTCCGCGATCGGCCAGGTTCGCGCCGAGGTCGCGCGCGTCCAGGGCCAGATCGACGAGGCACGGGAGTCGCTCGCACGGCTCGCCGAGCGGTACACCGACGACGCGCTGCTGCCGGTCGCCGACAACCCCGCGCAGGCCGAGCGCCTGCTGGAGTTCGCGGCCCGTAGCGCCGAGGTCGCGGACAAGCGCCTCGCGGGCCAGCAGCCCGGCGAGGCCGACGCCGCCGCCCGGGCCGCGGCCGAGACCGCGCAGCGTGCCGAAGGGCTGCTCCGGGCGGTCGGCACGTTCGAGATCGAGGCCCTGCGGGCCGAGGCCGCGCTCGGCGCGATGATCGCCGAGTCGCGGGCCGAGATCGCCAGCGCCCGCGCCCTGCCCGCGCCGCAGCGTGCGGGCGCCATCGACGCCGCCATCAGCGCGCTCCAGGCCGCGCTCGCCGAGCTGCCGCCGCCCGGCGAGCCGAACGACCCCGTCTCGTCGCTGACCCGCGTCCGGCAGGCCAACTCGGCGCTCGACGACGCGGTCCGCGACCGCACCGAACGAGACGAGCGGTCCCGCCGGGTCCGGGCACAGCTCGGTCCTGCGCTCGACGACGCCGAACGGCAGGTCGCGTCGGCCCGCGGCGTCGTCGACGACTACCGGGCGCCGGTGGGGCCCGACGCTCGGACGCGGCTGGCGGAGGCGGAGCGTGAGCTCGCGGGCGCGCGCGCGGCGTCCGCCCCGGAGCGCGCGCTGCACGGCGCGCGCCGTGCCGCCGCGCTCGCCGCGGAGGCCGCATCCCTGGCGCACCGGGACATCGCGCGCGCAGGCTCGGGCCAGCGCTGGGACGGCGGGTGGAACGGCGGCGGCTGGGACGACGGCTGGGGTCGCTCCCGCGGCCGCTCGGGCGGGTCGGGTGCGCTGGGCGCCGTCCTGGGCGGCATGGTGCTCGGCGGCATCCTCGACGACCTCGGGGACATCGGAGACTTCGGAGACTTCGGCGACTTCTAGCCGTTGCGGGCCAGGCGGCCCCAGGCACGACGAGGCGGGCCGCTCCTCGGAGCGGCCCGCCTCGTCACTGCTGTCCGGCGCGGCGCCCTGCGGCGCCGTCGGTCACGTCATCGGTTCCGGAAGGCGTCCTTCGCCTCGTCGGTGGCGTCCTTGGCGTGGTCCCCCACCTGCTTGGCGTGCGCGCCGAGCTCCTCGCCGCGGCCCTCCGCCTGCATCTCGGGGTCGTCCTTCGCGTCGCCGACGGTCTGCTTGGCGCGGCCCTTGACCTCTTCGGCCTTGTGCTTCATCTTGTCGCCCATGCTCATGGCTACTCCCGGTGGTCGTGGAGCGGACGCCTGACTTTCGGCATCCATCCCTCTCCCGAGCATCTTGGCACCGGCCGCAGCCGCTCGCAGGATGTTCATGGGATCGTGGATGTCATGAGACAGGCCGCAACGTACGGGACGGGCGTCGTCCTCCTGGTAGTCCTGACCGTGCTGATCTTCGCCGCGGACATGCCCGAGGCCCTGAGCGTGGCCGTCCAGGTGCTATGGGTGGCGCTCATCGTTGCGCTGTGCCTCCTGGGAGCTCGCGACATCCGGCGCAGCAAGCTCGACCCCGAGGGCCGCCCGCTGCGCCGCGGCCGGGCAAGCCGTCCGGGCCAGGGGCCCGCCCCGGAGGCGCGGGGACCGGAGAACGCGACGTCCTGACCCCCGAGCCGGGTCAGCGGCCGCCACACGCCGGGTGAGCTCGCGCGGTGTGCCCCATGATGGCCGGCATGCCCGTGACACCTCCGCTCTCGTACGTCTCGACCGTCCGCGCAGGCGACCTCGTCGCCGTGGGCCACGTGAGCGTGGCGCCCGAGGCGCCGCACCGCGCCGTCGTCCTGGTCCACGGGCTGGGGTCGTCGTCGCGGGCGTTTCGCCGGATGGTCCCCCTGCTCGCCGCCCAGGGCCAGGTCCACGCCCTCGACCTGCCGGGGTACGGCGACTCCCCTCGCACGGGCCGGGACGTGCCCGTCCACGACCATGCAGCGGTGGTCGCCCAGTACGTGCGCACGCACGTCCTCGAGGCCGGGATGCCCGCGCCCGTCATCGTCGGCCACTCGATGGGCGCCCAGGTGGTCGCGCAGCTCCTGGCGGACCACCCGGACGTCGCGAGCGCGGGCGTGCTGCTGGGGCCGACCTCGGACACCAGGGCTCGCAGCCTGCCCCGCCAGGCCTGGCGCCTCGCGGTCGACGCCGTCGGGGAGCCGCCGCGCACGCTCGGCGTCCTGCTCGTCGACACGCTCCTGCGCTGTCGCCCGCCCTACTTCCTCGCCCAGCTCCGGCACGTGGTCGCCCACCACATCGAGGACGCGCTGGCCGGCGTGAGCGTACCGGTCGTCGTCGTCCGGGGCCGCAACGACCCGGTGGCGCCCCAGTCGTGGGGCGAGCAGCTCGCGACCGTCACGCGCGGTGAGCTCCGCACGGTGGACGGACGCCACCACGCCATGGACGGCGATCCCGAGGGCGTCGCGGCCGCGGTCGCGGACGCGTGGTCCGCCGCGGGCGTGGAGGTGTCGTGACCGACCGCCTGCCGGCGGCGGACGGCGCGGGCGTGCGCCTGCGCGCCTGGGCCGCCGACTACGTCTACGCCACCGTGAGGCAGCTCGAGCAGGTCGTCCGGCGGCGGCCCGTCCCCGCCGGGCGTGGCGACGGTGCGCCCGTCGTCCTCCTGCCCGGCATCTACGAGACGTGGGAGTTCCTGTACCCGGTGGCGTCGGCCCTCGCCCGGGCCGGCCACCCGATCCATGTCGTCCCCGAGCTCGGGCGCAACGGCCGGCCGGTCCCCGAGAGTGCCGACCTGACCGCCGCGCACCTCGAGCGTGCGGACCTGGACGGCGTCGTGCTGGTCGCGCACAGCAAGGGCGGCCTCATCGGCAAACGCGTCATGCTCGGCCCCGCGGCCGGCCGCGTCGTCGGCATGGTCGCGATCGCGACACCGTTCGCGGGGTCTCGCTGGGCGCGGTATCTGCTCGGCCGGTCGCTGCGGTCGTTCTCCCCGCGCGACCCGGTCCTGCTCGCCCTCGCCGGCGAGCTCCTCGTCAACGGTCAGATCACCGCGGTCTACCCCCGGTTCGACCCCCATATCCCCGAGACGGGCCACCTCCAGGGCGCCACCAACATCGAGCTGCCGCTCAACGGGCACTTCCGGCTGCTCGGCGACCCGCTGCTGGCCGACGTCGTCGTGCGCGAGGTCGCGCGGCTCGCCGCTGCGGGCGCGAACGCAGCCACGCCGACCTGATACGCCGACCTGATACGCCGACCTGATCGGCGTCAGGCCTGCGACGCGTCGACCGCCGTGGCCACCACGGCGCACCGGTCGTCGCCGGGTGCCGCGGCCACGGCGGCACGTTCGAGCAGGCCTCGGAGCGTGTCGCGCTCGCGCGCGGACAGCCCCGAGAGCAGGTCGTCCTCGGCGGCGGCCACGCGCGCGTCGAGCTCCGCGACCAGCGCTGCACCCCGCGCGGTCGCCACGATGCGGCGCGCGCGCCGGTCGGCAGGGTCCTGCTGGCGCTCGACGAGGCCGGCCGTGACGAGCTCGTCGAGGAGGTAGGTCATGACCGTGCGGTCGATCCCCAGGTGCGCGGCGAGCGCCGCCTGGGTGGGCGGTGCGTCGTGCACGACGACGGACAGCACCTGGTAGCCGCGCGAGCCCTGGGGCAGCTCGTCGCACGAGTCCGTGACCCGCGCGGTCCACTCGCGCAACAGCGCCGCGAGGGACCAGCCGAACGGCGAGCTTGCCGCGGGCGCGGGGGCCTTCGTCGGTGCGGTCATGGAGCCATCGTAGCGTGGAATGCGCGGTATTGGAGATGAGTTGATTGAGATATCGTCTGTGCAACAGATGATCCGCTTCGCCCTCTGAGACGCGAGGCGGCCCCAGCGAACGAGAGACGCCATGACGGACTACGGTCACGACCTCGCCTTCGGCACCTTCCTCACCCCGCAGAACCGCGACCCGCACGTGCCGGTTCGGCTGGCGCAGCTCACCGAGGCCGCAGGGCTCGACCTCGTCACCTTCCAGGACCACCCCTACCAGCCGGGCTTCCTCGACACGTGGACCCTGCTGTCCTGGGTGGCCGCGCAGACCGAGCGGGTCACGGTCGCGGGCAACGTGCTCAACCTCCCGCTGCGGCCGCCCGCGGTCCTCGCCCGCTCCGCCGCGTCGCTCGACCTGCTCTCGGGCGGACGGTTCGCGCTCGGCCTGGGCGCCGGCGGCTTCTGGGACCCGATCGAGGCGATGGGGGTCGAGCGCCTCACGCCCGGCGAGTCCGTCCAGGCGCTCGACGAGGCGATCGACATCGTCCGCGGCATCTGGGACGCCCGCGAGCGCCGCGCCCTGCGCGTGCACGGGGACCACTACCGCGTCGACGGCGCCAAGCGCGGTCCCGAGCCGGCGCACGACATCCCGATCTGGCTGGGCGCGTACAAGCCCCGGATGCAGCGGCTCATCGCGCGCAAGGCCCACGGCTGGCTGCCGTCGTTCGCGTACCTCAAGGACGGCGACCTGCGGCGCGGCAACGCGATCATCGACGAGACTGCGAGCTCGGTCGGGCGCGACCCGGCCGAGATCCGCCGGCTGCTCAACCTGGGCGGCGCCGTCCTGCCCACCTCGCAGGGCTTCCTCCAGGGCCCTGTCGAGCAGTGGGTCGACGAGCTGTCGGCGCTCGCGCTCGAGGACGGCATCGGCACGTTCATCCTCGCGAGCGACGACCCGCAGCTCATCCAGGTGTTCGGTCAGGAGGTCGCCCCTGCGGTGCGCGCACGGGTCGCGAGCGAGCGGACGACGTCGGGCACGGTGCCGGCGGGCGCGCGGCGGGGCGCACACGCGCTCGAGCTGCGCCGGCCGGGCATCGACTACGAGGCGATCCCGGCCGCGCTGGTCGCGTCCGCCGTCGAGCCGGGCGACCGGTCGTACGAGGACGTGCGGCACAACTACCTGCGCTCGGGGGCGCCCGGGCTCGTGCTGCGGCCTCGGACCACGGGCGATGTGGTCGAGGCGCTCGCCTATGCCCGCGCCCAGGACGTGCCGCTCGGCGTGCGCTCGGGCGGCCACGGCATCAGCGGACGGTCGACCAACGACGGCGGGATCGTGATCGACCTGGGCGCGCTCGACGGCGTCGAGGTCGTGGACGAGGCGGCGCGCCGGGTGCGCCTGGGCGCGGGCGCCACGTGGGGAAAGGTGGCCGAGACGCTCCAGCCGCACGGCTGGGCGATCAGCTCCGGCGACTATGGCGGCGTGGGCGTCGGCGGGCTCGCGACCACGGGCGGCGTGGGCCTGCTCGGCCGCGCGTTCGGCCTGACGATCGACCATGTCGTGGCTGCCGAGGTCGTGACGGCCGACGGGCGCGTGCTGCACGCCTCGCGCGACGAGAACCCGGACCTGTTCTGGGGCCTGCGCGGCGCGGGCGGGAACCTAGGCGTCGTGACGTGGGTCGAGGTCGAGGCCATGCAGGTCGGCGACGTCGTGTACTCGCAGATGACCCTGGACGCGACCGACACCGCAGGGCTGCTCGAGCGGTGGGGGGCCGCCGTGGGGCGGGCGCCGCGCGAGCTGACGAGCTTCCTCATCCTGTCCCCCGCGCGCCGCGGGCAGTCCCCGGTCGCGCAGCTCATGACCGTCTACGCGAGCGACGACACGGACGCCGCCGTCACCGAGCTCGAACGCCTCGCCGACACGGGCCCGCTGCTCGAGCACCAGGCATATGTGATGCCCTACAGCGGGATCGTGCAGCGCGTCGACCGGCACCATGCGGGTGGCGGCGACCCGGCCGTCCGTTCCGGCCTCGTGGACCACCTCGACACGCAGGTCAGCCGCGCGTTCGAGAAGGTCGCGACGTCGGGCGTCCCGTACTTCCTGCAGATCCGGGCGACCGGCGGCGCGGCGCACGACCTCGCCCCCGACGCCACGGCCTACCCGCACCGGCACCAGAACTTCGTCCTGACCGCGATGGGCGCCTCGCAGGAGCGGCTGAGCTCGCTGTGGGACGCCGAGATGGGGCCTCACACCGACGGGCTCTACCTGTCGTTCGACACCGATCCCCGGCCGGAACGGCTGGCCGACGCGTTCGGTCCGAACCTCGACCGGCTGCGCGGCGTCAAGCGGGCCTACGACCCGCAGAACGTGTTCAACGCCAACTTCCCCGTGCCGCCCGCGGACCGCTGAGCGATCCGGCTGGCGCGCCACCGCACGCGCACGGCCCGGAGCGAGCAGACTGGAACCGTGAGGCACAGGCAGTGGTGAGGCAGTTCGTCGTCACGCTCGAAGCCGGTCCGGCGTGGGCCCCGGGGCGGCCGATGGAGCAGCAGGCCCAGTGGGCCGAGCACGCCGGCCTGATGGACGAGCTCGAGGACGTCGGGTTCGTCCTTCTGGGCGGCCCGCTCGCGGTCGAGCCGCACACCGCCCTGCTGGTCGTGGCGACCGGGAGCGAGGACGCGGCCCGCGCCCGGCTCGCCGCCGACCCGTGGCTCGCGCACGGCCTGCTGCGGATCGTGAGCATCGTCGCGTGGCAGCTGCGGCTCGGTGCCGACCGGCTGAGCCGGTCGTGGTGAGCCGGTCGTGGTGAGCCGGTCGTGGTGAGCCGGTCAGCCGTCCTTCGGCAGACCCTCCTCGGGCTCCATGGTGTTCGGCTCGTCCGTCGCGGTCCCGCCCACGCCATCGTCGGACAGGTCGGACGCGTCCTTCTGGTCGCGCTCGTCGTCGCGGGTGCTCTCGTCGTTCTCGCTCATCGGAACCTCCAAGGTCGTCATGTTCGCGGTCCAGCCAGCCTCGGGCCCTGGCTCCTCACCTGCAACTCCCCGCGGCGCGCCCGCCGGCCATGACCAGGCGGGTGCGCGTCGTGGTGCGCGGAGCGGTCCAGGGCGTGGGGTTCCGGTATGCGACGGCCGACGCCGCACGGCGCCAGGGCCTGGGCGGGCACGTGCGCAACCTGCCGGACGGGTCGGTCGAGGCCGAGGTCGAGGGCGGCGACGCGGCCGTCGGGGCCATGCTCGCGTTCCTCGAGGAGGGGCCGCCCGCGGCCCGGGTCGCCGGGATCACGGTCGACGACGTCCCTCTGCGCGGTGAGGCCAGGTTCCGCGTCCTGGGGTGACGCACGTCGCACGTCCGCCCGGCGAACTCGACCGGCCCACGAGCGCTGACCCGCCTACCCTCGGATCGTGGCCGTCGACCGAACGCGTAGCCGTCGTGACGAAGACTTCACCGGGCAGGCGGGAGCCGCCCTGCGCCGCTTCATGCGGACCGAGTCCGGCAGCGCCGGCCTGCTGGTCGCCGCGACCGTGCTGGCGCTCGCGCTCGCCAGCTCCCCGTGGTCCGAGTGGTACACCCGGCTGTGGGAGACGCCGCTGGTGATCCAGCTCGACGGCCACGGCCTGGACATGGACCTGCACGGCTGGGTCAGCGACGGGCTGATGGTGGTCTTCTTCCTCCTCGTCGGGCTCGAGGTGCGCCAGGAGCTGGCGGTCGGCGAGCTGACCGACCGGCGCCGGATCGTGGTCCCGCTCGTGGCCGGCGTCGGGGGCATGGTCGTGCCGGCCGTGCTCTACCTGGCCCTCAACCCGTCGGGCGAGGCGGCGCGTGGCTGGGGCGTGGTGATCGGCACCGACACCGCGTTCCTGCTCGGGATGCTCGCGCTCGTCGGGCCCGCGGTGTCCACGCAGCTGCGGATCTTCCTGCTCACCCTCACCGTCATCGACGACATCGTCGCCGTCAGCGTCATCGGCATCGCCTACACCGAGCACGTCCATCTCGGGGCGATGACGGTCGCGGCCGTGGCACTGGCCGGCATCGTGGTGCTCGACCGCTTCGGCACGTGGCGGTCGGGGCCCTACGTCGCCCTGGTCGTGCTCGCCTGGCTCGCCACGGTCTACTCCGGGATCCACGCCTCCATCGCGGGCATGCTGGCCGGCCTGTTGATCCCCGCGGCCGAGCCAGTACGCAGCCAGGTGGAGGCCGCCGCCCGGCAGTTCCGCGTGTTCCGGCAGTCGCCCATGCCCGGGCTGCAGCGGCAGACGCAGGCCCAGCTCACGCGCACGATCAGCGTCAACGAGCGCTTCCAGGAGTCGCTGCAGGGCGTCACGAGCTATGTCGTGGTGCCGCTGTTCGCATTCGCGAACGCCGGCGTCGACCTGCGCGGCGGAGCGCTCGTCGAGGCCCTGCGCTCCCCCGTCACCTGGGGCGTCGTCCTCGGCCTCGTGGTCGGCAAGACGGTCGGCATCACGGGCGGCACGTTCCTCGCGACCCGCCTGGGCCTCGGCCGGCTCCCCCAGGGCGTGGGCGGCGGGCACGTGCTCGGGGGCGCCGCGCTGTCGGGCATCGGCTTCACCGTCTCGCTGCTCATCATCCATCTCGCGTTCGACGACGAGGTGCTGGAGCGGGACGCGACCATCGGCGTCCTGCTCGCGGTCGTCCTGGCCAGCTCGCTCGGACGCCTGGCGTTCGCGGCGGCCGCGCGGTACCTCGGCCAGCGCGACGCCGCCCTGCCCACCACGCTCAGCAGGCCGGTCGACCCGGAGCGCGACCACATCCGCGGACCGGTCGAGGCCGAGGTCACCCTCGTGGAGTACCTCGACTTCGAGTGCCCGTTCTGCGCCAAGGCCACCGGCTCGGCGCGGCAGGTCCGCGAGCACTTCGGCGACCGGCTCCGCTACGTCGTGCGCAACCTGCCCCTCGACGTCCACCCGCACGCCGTGCTGGCGGCGCTGGCCGCCGAGGCGGCGGGACGGCAGGGGCACTACTGGCAGATGCACGACCTGCTCTTCGCCCACCAGGACGAGCTCGAGCTCGAAGACCTCGCCGGGTACGCGGTCGAGCTGGGGCTCGACGTCGAGCAGTTCCTGCGCGACGTCCAGGACGACGACCTGGCCCGGCGCCTCGCCGAGGACAAGGCGTCGGCCGGCGAGAGCGGTGCTCGCGGCACGCCGACGTTCTTCATCGGCGAGCGCCGGCACGAGGGCCCCTATGACGCGGCGGCGCTCATCCGTGCGCTCGAGGCGAGCGCCGAGGACAACCGCGCGACGCGCGGCACGCGGTCGCGGCGCTAGGTCGTGCCGGCCCTGCGGAGTTCCTCCGCGGGGTAGGGCACCTCGCGGCTCTCGCGCTGGAACCGGCGGTAGAAGCCACCCATGGCCTCGGCCACCGGGGCGTGGCGCAGCAGGAGCGCGGAGACCTCCGCGGGGGCTCGCGCCGGGACCGTCCCCCGGGCGCACGAGCGGACGAACGCCCGGCGCTCGTCCGGCCCGTACCCGTACAGGGCCACGGCCAGCCAGTTCACCAGATGGGTGGCGGCGTAGCTGCGGTCGTAGCCCTGGTGCCGGTCGACGAAGTCCGCCTCGTCCTGCGCGAGCTCGAAGCGCGAGGAGATCGCGAGACCGTAGTCGGCGAAGTAGAGCCGCGAGCCGTCGGTGAGGATGTTCTCGAAGTGGGTGTCGAAGTGCAGCAGCCCGCGGGCGTTCATGAACGCGACGCCCGCGCTCAGCTCGTCGTCGACCATCGCGCACGCCCGCACCGCGGCGTCGTCGCCGGACCCGACCTGGACACCCAGCCAGTCGTGCAGGGTGTGCGGGAGGTACTCCAGGAACAGCGTGATGCTCGCGGTGGACCGCTCCAGCGCCTCGATGCGGCGGCGCACCGGCGCGCCGCCTCCCCAGTAGGCGACCGCGCGGTCCACGTCGGCCAGCTCCTCGGGAAGCGGCTGCCCGAAGTCCGGGAGCACCCGCCAGTGGTGCATCACGGGGAAGCCCTCGTGGTCGCCCGCGATCACCCAGCTCGTCGTCATGCTGTGCACGGCCAGCTCCCGCCAGGCCCCGAACCCAGGGCCCCCGATGCTGCCGACGCCGTAGTGGCAGAAGACCGGCAGCCCGAACAGGTTCGCGGTCGACCGGACGTTCTCGGGCCGGCGTTCGAGGTCGGTCAGCCGGACCTGCTTGACGAAGACGGTCGTGCCCGCGACCTCCACCAGGACGGTCTTGCCGCCGATGCCGGACCCGACCGGGGTGCCGGCGTCTACGAGCTCGCGGAGCCGCCGGTCGCTGCACAGCGCCAGCGCCGTGGAGACGTCGGCGTGGGCGGCCAGACGGGCACCGCGGGTCATGTCAGCGCTCATCGTCCCGGCCTCCTGTAGGGCACCCGCCTGGTCCGGCGTCAGCAGGCGCCTGCCGGCGAGCACCGCAGACGCCCGCAGAGACCGCAGCGGGAGCTGCCCGCACCCTCTCACGTGGCCGGCTCGTGCCGGACGGGGCACCGGCGTGCGGGTCGCACCGGCCCATCGCACCGTGAGGGGATGACCCGATTCGGATACACCCTCATGACCGAGCAGTCCGGCCCGCGCGCGCTCGTGGACTATGCCGTCACCGCCGAGCGCCTCGGCTTCGACTTCGAGGTGTCGAGCGACCACTACTTCCCCTGGCTCGACGCCCAGGGACACTCGGGCTACGCGTGGAGCATCCTCGGCGCGGTCGCCCACGCCACCGAGAGCGTGGGGCTCATGACCTACGTCACGTGCCCGACGATGCGGTACCACCCGGCTGTCGTCGCGCAGAAGGCCGCGACGCTCGGGATCCTCTCCGACGGCCGGTTCACCCTCGGGCTCGGTGCCGGGGAGAGCCTCAACGAGCACGTCGTCGGCCAGCGCTGGCCCGCGGTCGACGAGCGGCACGAGATGCTCACCGAGGCGATCGAGGTCATCTCGGGCCTGCTCGACGGCGAGATGCTCACGTACAGCGGCGTGCACTTCGACGTCGACTCGGCCAAGCTCTGGGACCTGCCCGACGACCGGGTGGAGATCGGCGTCGCGGTCTCGAGCGGCAAGTCCGTCTCGGCGTTCGCGACGGCAGCCGACCACCTGGTCACGACGGAGCCGGACGCCGAGACCATCGCGCAGTGGGACGGCCTGCGCAGCGATGCGGGCCTGCCGGAGTCGCGCAAGATCGGTCAGCTCCCCATCTCGTGGGACACCGACGCCGAGGCCGCCACCCGCCGCGCTCACGAGCAGTTCCGCTGGTTCGGGCTCGGCTGGCCGGTGAACTCCAACCTGCCGACGACCGAGGCGTTCGCCTCGGCCAGCGCGTTCGTCCGGCCCGAGGACGTCGCCTCGTCGATCCCGTGCGGGCCCGACCTCGACGCGATCGTGGAGGCCGCCTCGGCGTACTGGGACGCGGGCTTCACCGACCTGGCGATCGTGCAGATCGGTGACGAGATGCAGCAGGAGTTCCTCGACACCGCCGCCGGGCCGCTGCTCGAGAGCCTGCGGGCCGCCGCGCCCCAGTGACTCGCCCGGCCGGGTGACGACGTCGTACCGTCGCTGCCATGACCACCGTTCGACCGGCATCAGCACGCCGGGCCGTCCTGCAGCGCCGGATCCGCTGGGTCGTCGGCGCGACGATCTCCTACAACGTGGTCGAGGCGGTCGTCGCGATCGCCGCCGGCCGTGCGGCGTCCTCGAGCGCGCTGGTGGGCTTCGGCCTGGACTCGGTCGTCGAGGTCCTGTCCGCCGCCGCGGTGGCCTGGCAGTTCGCGGCGCCCGACCCCGAGACGCGCGAGCGCACCGCCATGCGGGTCATCGCGCTGTCGTTCTTCGGGCTCGCCGCGTTCGTCACGGTCGACGCCGCGCGCGTCCTGCTGAGCGCGGCCGAGCCCGACCACTCGCCCGTGGGGATCGTGCTCGCCGCGGTCTCGCTCGCCGTCATGCCGGCCCTGTCCTGGTTCGAGCGGCGCACCGGGCGCGAGCTCGGCTCGGCGTCCGCCGTCGCCGACTCACGTCAGACGCTGCTGTGCGCCGCACTGTCCGCGGTGCTCCTGGCGGGGCTGCTGCTCCACTCGACGCTCGGCTGGTGGTGGGCCGACCCGCTCGCGGCCGTCGTGATCGCCGGCTTCGCGGTGCGCGAGGGCATCGAGGCATGGCACGGCGACGCGTGCGGCACGCCGCTCGCCGAGCTCGTCGACGACGCACGGCCCGGCCACGAGGGCCGCGGCTGAGACGTCAGCCGCGCTTGGCGGTGAGGATCTCCCGCGCCTCGGAGACGACCTTGCCCATGTTGACCGTCCAGCCGACGCCGAACACCCGCGGTCCCACGAAGTGCTGGCCCTCGGGGTTCCAGACGCGCTCCTTGACCCGGGCGAGCGTCGGCACCCGGAAGTCGTAGGGCACGACCTTCGCGACCCGGCCGTGCCACGTGCGCTCGTCCGCCGGCAGTCGCAGCTCCTTGAGGACGGCGGCCGCCGCGAGCGCCACCGTGGCGAGGGTGATGAGCCGGCGCACACCTTCGGGCTTGCCGCGTCCGTGCTTGTCCGATCCCATGTCGACCTCCCGGTCTCGACCTGCAGGTGGTCCCATCCTGCCCTGCGGGGCGCCCCAGGTCACGGCGTGCGTCTACGCTGCTGCGGACTCGTGAGGTTCACCGCCGCACCCGGAAGGCTGCCCATGCCCGTGCCCGAGCGCCCCGTCCGCGTCGTCGTCGACCTGGACCTGCCCGGCGCGACCATCTCCCGCCACGTCTACGGTCACTTCGCCGAGCACCTGGGCCGGTGCATCTACGGCGGCTTCTGGGTCGGTGAGGACTCGCCGTTGGAGAACGTGCGCGGCATCCGCTCGGACGTCGTGGCGGCGCTGCGGGCGATCCAGATCCCGAACCTGCGCTGGCCGGGCGGCTGCTTCGCGGACGACTACCACTGGCGGGACGGCGTCGGCCCGCGCGACCAGCGCCCCCGGATGGTCAACTCGCACTGGGGCGACGTGGTCGAGGACAACGCGTTCGGGACGCACGAGTTCATGGACCTGTGCGAGCTGCTCGGCGCCGCGCCGTACGTCAGCGGGAACGTGGGCTCCGGCACGGTCCGGGAGATGAGCGAGTGGGTCGAGTACCTCACGCGGGCCGACGACTCGCCGATGGCCACGCTGCGGCGCTCGCACGGCCGTGACGCACCGTGGCAGGTCCCGTTCTGGGGCATCGGCAACGAGGCCTGGGGCTGCGGCGGGAACCTGCGTGCCGAGCAGTTCGCGTCGCTCGCCCGCCAGTACGCCACCTACGTGCGCGACCACGGCTCGAACACCACGTACCGGATCGCCGCGGGGGCGCGCGACGACGAGTACGACTGGACCGAGACGCTCATGCAGTCGTTCGACGCGCTCGACGACGGCCACGGACCCGCCGCACCGTTCCAGGCCGTGTCGCTGCACTACTACACGCTGACGGGGCCGTGGTCGGACAAGGGGTCGGCGACGCAGTTCACGGTCGACGAGTGGTACCGGACCCTCGCCCGTGCCCAGCACATGGGCGTGCTGCTCGACCGGCACACCACGGTCATGGACCGCTACGACCCTCACGGCCGCGTGGGGCTCGTCGTCGACGAGTGGGGCACGTGGTGGAACGTCGAGCCCGGGACCAACCCCGGCTTCCTGTACCAGCAGAACACCCTGCGGGACGCGCTCGTCGCGAGCGTCCACTTCGACGCGTTCCACCGGCACGCCGGCCGCGTGGTCATGGCCAACATCGCGCAGACCGTCAACGTGCTGCAGGCGATGATCCTCACCGACCCCGACTCGGGAGCCCTCGTGCTCACGCCGACCTACCACGTGTTCGCGATGAACACGGGCCATCACGACGCCCGTGCGCTCCAGGCGCACGTGGTCGACGCCGGCGCCGCGGTGCGCGAGGTGGACGGCGAGGTCATGCCCACGCTGTCGGCGTCGGCGTCGACCACGGGCTCGGGCGCGCTGGTCTCGCTGTCCAACCTCGACGCCGAGCACGGCCGCACGGTCGTCCTCGACCTGCGCGGGCGCCGCGTCGTCGGGCATCGCGGCCGCGTGCTCACGGCGGGCGAGCTCAGCGCGCACAACACCCCGGACCGGCCCGAGGCGGTCACGCCCCGTGCGCACGACGGCGTCCGGCCGCACGTCTGCGGCCTGGAGGTCGACCTGCCGGCGCACTCGTACGTCACGGTGCACCTGGACCTGTCGGACGACTGAGGCGGGCCGGCCCACGGCCGGTCGACCGCACCCTAGGATGCCCGGGTGCTGCTGCTCAAGCTGCTGCTGGCGCCCGCGCTGGTCGTCGGCTCGTCGTTGGCCGGACGTCGGTGGGGTGCCCGCGTGACGGGCGTGCTCGTGGCCCTGCCGATCGTCGCCGGGCCGATCCTGCTGATCAGCTGCCTCGAGCACGGCACCCGGTTCGGCGCGGCGGCGGCCGCGTCGTCGCTGCTGGGACTGGTGACGCTCGCGCTGTTCGCGGTCGTGTTCGCCTGGTTCTCGCGGCGAGCCGGCGCGATCCTGTCGCTCGCCGTCACCTGGGCCGCCTGCCTGGCTGCCGACGTGGCCCTCGCGCAGGTGCAGGTGTCCCCGTGGGTGGGATTTCCGGTCGTGCTGCTGGCGGCGTGGGGCGCGTCCCGAGTGCTGGCGCGCGGCACCGTGTCGCCGGGTGCGCCGCTGCTGACCACCCGGCCGTGGTGGGACCTGCCCGGGCGTGCGGCCGCGACCGCATCGCTCGTCGTACTGGTCACCTCGCTCGCCGGCGCCCTGGGACCGGCCATGACAGGGGTGCTCGCGCCCTTCCCGATCGCCACGAGCGTCGTCGCGGCGTTCACCCTGGCCCAGGCGGGGCACGCACAGACCGTCCAGGTGCTGCGCGGCATCCTCACCGGGCTGCTGGGCTTCACCGTGTTCTGCCTCCTGGTCGCGCTGCTCGTGGACCGGGTGGGCGTGGCCGCCGGCTTCGGCGTGGCAGGTGCCGGAACGCTCCTCACGCAGGTGGCCTGGCAGCTGGCGACCGGGCGCGGGCCGGCTCGCGGGCTCAGGCCCTCGTGACTGCCGTGGCCCAGAGCCAGACGAAGCCCTCGCGGCCGTGCGGGTCGAGGTAGCGCACGTGGATCTGGCGTTCCGTCCAGCCGATCACGAACGCGTCGACCTGGACCTCGCCCGACTCCCGCGCCTGGA
>Ga0233363_1000082_pt1 | contig 46723 bp, 47 predicted proteins | sample ElkDunMinimDraft_18_FD_191534 | JGI IMG/M metagenome (GOLD analysis project Ga0233363, IMG submission 191534) | Fecal eukaryotic communites from dung pellets of Tule Elk in California, USA - Elk Dung C16 | ecosystem: Host-associated > Mammals > Digestive system > Large intestine > Fecal | place... | reverse complement strand
CGTTCCCGCATGAAGGGGGCGGGGTCGATCTGGTTCCACATTCCGCCCTGGTGCACCTCGAAGTGCAGGTGCGGGCCGGAGGAGTCGCCGGTGGAGCCCTCCCGGCCGATGACCTCGCCGGCGGCGACGCGGGTGCCGACGCCGACGGAGTTGCTGTTGAGGTGGGCGTAGTGGGTCAGGTACCCGTTGCCGTGGTCGACCACCACGGAGATGCCGTACCCGCTGCTGATCCAGCCGGCGTCGACCACGGTGCCGGCGCCGGCGGCGCGCACCGGGGTGTTCGCCGGCGCGGCCAGGTCCACCCCGGCGTGCAGGCTGCCCCAGCGCGACCCGTAGCAGGAGGTGGTGCTCCCGGCGGGCATCGGGTTGACCCAGGAGGGGCGCGGACTGGGGGTGGCCTTCGGCTTGGCCGTGGTCTTCGGCTTGGCGGTGGGCGACGGGCTGGCGGTGGGGCTCGGTGTGGCGGTCGGCGACGGCGCGACCGGGCCGAAGAGCAGCGCGGCCGAGCCGGAGTTGAGGGCGTCGCGGCTGGAGCGGTCTGCCCGCTCGGCGCTCTGCTCGCGCTCCTGCTGGGCGGTGCGCAGCGACGCGCTGTCGATCTGGTCCGGCCGTTCGCTGGAGACCGCGGAGACCTCACCGCTGCTGAGCGCGAACAGGACGCCGGTGGCGGCGGCCGCGGCGGCGTACAGGCGGACGGGGTGCCGCCGGCCGGGTGCGCGGTGCCGGCCGACGACGGGGTTGCCGTCGTTGACGTCGGTCGCCATGTCGGTGGGGCTGTCTTCCGGCACGAATTCGCCTTCGCTGATCGGGAACGGGACCTGGAAATACTGGTTTGTCTCCCGGGTGGTGCCGGGTAGGGGTCTCGTCAGCGGCGAAGCAGAGCAAGATCATTCATGTGGATATGTCCGGAAAGATGGCTGAATGGGAGCGCGGGCGGGGAGTGGCGACCGTGAGGGCGGGCACATTCGCCACTGTGGCGCAGACGACTTTGCCGGCGAGGCGGGCCCGATCGGTGGCGGTTCGGCGCGGGAGGAGACGAAGAACCGCCCCACCCCATGACGAAAAACCGCCCGGCCCCAATGGGGTGGGCGGTTCTCGGAGAACGTCGGGAGCGACTGTGGCTAGCTGCCCGTGTTGATCGGCTCGACCTCGAGGTCCAGATCCACGCCCCGCTCGGCCAGGAAGGCCATCGGGTCGATCGGGGAGCCGTTGAGGTGAAGTTCGAGGTGCAGGTGCGCGCCGTACGCATGCCCGGTGGCACCGACCAGGCCCAGCTGCTCGCCGGCCTTGACCTCCTGGCCCTCGGTCACCGTGATCTGCGAGGAGTGTCCGTAGATCGCCTCGGTGCCGTCGGGGTGCTGCACGATCACCGCGTAGCCGTAGCCGCCGAACCAGCCGGCCTTGGTGACCTTGCCGGCGTGCACTGCGTTGTACGGGGTGCCTTCCGGCGCGACGAGGTCGATGCCGCCGTGCAGCGTGTCGCCCTGCATGCCGTACGGGCTGTCGAGCTGGTAGCCGCGCAGCGGCAGCTGCCAGATGTCGGACTCGGCCTGGTCGGCGGAGCGCTCGGAGCCGCGCGAAGCGCGCTCGGCATCGGCGGCGCGCTCGGCGAGATCCTGGCCGGCGAGATTCGCCAGCTCCATGTCCGCCAGCGCGGCGGGAGTGACCGTCTTGGCGTCCGGCATCGCCTGGGCGCCGAGGGCGACGAGACCGGCGCCGACGAAAGCGGTGGTGACGACCGCGGCGTAACGGCTGCGGGGTGGGGTGGGTACGCGGCGGCGACCGCGATATCGATCGGGCTCAGACGACAGGCGCTGACGCACGCATACCCTCCGTTGTGGGTTACCGAGGCGACCGGAGCGATGTCCGGTGAACCTCGGATGAACGCTTGCTGGCCGCGTCGTCACCCGGCCATTGACCTGATGACAACCGTGCACACGGTAGCCAACCCCTAGGCGGGCCACAAGTCGTGGCCGGAGATCGGCGTGGCGATGTGCGGTTGTCCGTTGTAGTTTGTTCGTTTTTGACGCCTTATGACGATAACCACTGTGATTGCGCTCCGTGTTCGAATCGCACACCCCGTGTGTTCTTCTCGGGGTTCTCCCTGAGCCGCATCCCTGAGGCCCTCGCCGGCCGGTGCGGGATGCCGGATTCCCACACCGGGCCCGTACGGGTTACCGTTCGACACGTTAACGCCGCACGGTGGCCTGGGAAGGTGTTGCGCTGATGAGCTCTCGACTTCGGATCGTCGTGGCCAAACCGGGGCTCGACGGGCACGACCGGGGCGCCAAGGTGGTCGCCCGGGCGCTGCGCGACGCGGGCATGGAGGTCGTCTACACCGGCCTGCACCAGACCCCGGAGCAGATCGTCGAGGCAGCGATCCAGGAGGACGCCGACGCCGTGGGGCTGTCGATCCTCTCGGGCGCCCACATGACCCTCTTCAAGCGGGTCGTGGAGCTCCTCGCCGAGCGCGACGCCCGCGACATCGTGGTATTCGGCGGCGGCATCATCCCCGAGGCCGACATCCCCGAGCTTGAGCAGGCCGGCGTCGCCAAGATCTTCACTCCCGGAGCGACCACCCAGTCGATCGTGGAGTGGGTACGCGCCAACGTCGCCACGCCGGTCGGCTGACCCTGCCGTACCCGACGCCCTCGCCCGGATCCGGGCAGGGGGAGAGGCCGGACGCACCCCTCACACGTCCGGCCCCTCTATGCGCGATGCCCCGCCGCCACCCCTCGACCGACAGGGCATCGGCCGTACCCGTCGGCGGGCTCTCACACGCCGACACCTGACTCAACGACGGCCCACCCGCGGGGTTACGCGTGCCCCGGACGAGAACAGCACGTCCGCCGACGCCCTCGGAGATCTCACGGCGCCGCCCGCCGGAATCCCACCGCAACCCGCGTGCCCCCGCATTGCACACCTCGCGGCGGATTTCCCGACGTGTGGATTTCCGCACACGGCGCACCCGCTCGGTTGCCGGTGGTGTGCGTCTCGCTAGGCTGCGCCAGACGGCCTGTTGTCGGCTGATGTCGATGACGAGGCCTTAATTCACTGCTTGCTGGCGGCGGCGCGAGGGCGCGTCGCGGAGACGGGACGGGACGCGCAATCGTGGACCTGTACGAATACCAGGGGCGCGAGCTGTTCGAGCGGCACGGATTGCCCGTGCTCGCCGGCGGCGTCGCCACTACCCCTGAAGAAGCAAAGGCCATCGCCGAGGGCCTTGGTGACCGGGTGGTCGTCAAGGCGCAGGTCAAGGTCGGCGGCCGGGGCAAGGCCGGCGGCGTCAAGCTGGCCGAGGGCGTCGACGAGGCCGTTGCCCGGTCCACCGACATCCTCGGGATGGACATCAAGGGCCACACCGTTCACAAGGTCATGATCACGGTGACCGCGAATGTGGCCGAGGAGTACTACTTCTCGTACCTGCTCGACCGCGCGAACCGCACCTTCCTGTGCATCGCCAGCGTGGCCGGCGGCATGGACATCGAGCAGGTGGCGGCGGAGACGCCGGAGAAGGTCGCCAAGATCGCCATCGACGCGAACGACGGTGTCGACGAGGCGAAGGCTCGCGAGATCGTCGCGGCCGCCGCCTTCCCGGCCGAGGTGGCCGAGGAGATCACCCAGATCGCGGTCAAGCTCTGGCAGGCCTTCGTGGCCGAGGACGCGACCCTGGTCGAGGTCAACCCGCTCGCCAAGACGGCCGACGGCTCGATGCTCCTGCTCGACGCCAAGGTCACCCTGGACGAGAACGCCGGCTTCCGGCACCCGGACCACGAGGCGCTGGTCGACCAGGGCGCCGTGGACCCGCTGGAGCAGCGCGCCAAGGAGAAGAACCTCAACTACGTCAAGCTCGACGGCGAGGTCGGCATCATCGGCAACGGTGCCGGTCTGGTCATGTCGACCCTCGACGTGGTCGCCTACGCCGGTGAGCGCAACGGCGGCGTCAAGCCGGCCAACTTCCTCGACATCGGCGGCGGCGCGAGCGCCGCGGTGATGGCGAACGGTCTGGAGATCGTTCTCTCCGACCCGGCCGTGCGCAGCGTCTTCGTCAACGTCTTCGGTGGCATCACCGCCTGCGACGCCGTGGCGAACGGCATCGTGCAGGCGCTGGAGCTGCTCGAGCAGCGCGGCGAGAAGGTCACCAAGCCGCTCGTCGTACGCCTCGACGGCAACAACGCCGAGCAGGGTCGCGCGATCCTGGACGCGGCGAACAACCCGCTCGTGCAGCGGGTGGACACGATGGACGGCGCGGCCGAGCGGGCCGCCGAGCTGGCAGCTGCGGGGGTCTGATCATGGCAATCTGGCTGACCAAGGACTCGAAGGTCATCGTTCAGGGGATGACCGGTTCCGAGGGTTCCAAGCACACCCGGCGGATGCTCGCCGCCGGCACCACCGTCGTCGGTGGCGTCAACCCGCGCAAGGCCGGGCAGAGCGTCGACTTCGACGGCACCGAACTGCCGGTCTTCGCCTCCGTGGCGGACGCGATGAAGGAGACCGGGGCGGACGTCACGGTCATCTTCGTGCCGCCGGCGTTCACCAAGGGCGCGGTCATCGAGGCGATCGACGCCGAGATCCCGCTCGCCGTGGTGATCACCGAGGGCGTGCCGGTGCACGACACCGCCGCCTTCTGGGCGTACAACGTCGCCAAGGGCGCCAAGACCCGCATCATCGGGCCGAACTGCCCCGGCATCGCCTCGCCCGGCGCCTCCAACGCCGGCATCATCCCGGCCGACATCACCGGCCCGGGCCGCATCGGCCTGGTCAGCAAGAGCGGCACGCTGACCTACCAGATGATGTACGAGCTCAGCGACATCGGCTTCTCCACCTGCGTGGGTATCGGCGGTGACCCGATCATCGGCACCACCCACATCGACGCGCTCGCCGCGTTCGAGGCGGACCCGGAGACCGACGCGATCGTCATGATCGGTGAGATCGGCGGCGACGCCGAGGAGCGGGCCGCCGAGTTCATCAAGGCGAACGTGACCAAGCCGGTCGTCGGCTACATCGCCGGCTTCACCGCGCCCCCCGGCAAGACCATGGGGCACGCCGGCGCGATCATCTCGGGTTCGGCCGGCACCGCCGACGCGAAGAAGGCGGCGCTCGAGGCGGTCGGTGTCAAGGTCGGCAAGACGCCGACCGAGACCGCCAAGCTGATGCGGGAGATCATGTCCGCTCGCTGAGCGACAACTCAGCATGGAGAGGCCGGCCGGCGACGGCCGGCCTCTCGCTTTTTGTCCACTCCCGCAAGCCCTGCGGCCCGTCGCAGGGCCGCCGAAAAGGGGAATAGATCACCTGAAGCGCTCGCCGCAGGTGGTTTCGGCGCGCTCCGATCGTGTCGGCGTGCCACAGTAGAGAACGATGTCCTCCGTCACCCCTGACCGCCCACCGCGCTCCGACGTACCGGACGGCACTCCCGCGCGCGTGCGCCGCGGCGCACCGCCTCCGCCGCGGCGTCCCACCGCCGACGGGAGCCTGCGCTCGCGCGCCCCGCTGGCCGTGGCCGCCGCGGTCGCCGTCGGCTGGGCTGCCCTGCTCTCGTACGCCCCGGTGGCGCTCCTGCTCGGTCTGGTCGGGCTCAGCGAGGACTCGACGAACCTCTCCGGCGCGCTCGGTGCCGGCGTCTCCGCCTGGCTGCTCGGGCACGGCGTGCCGCTGCAGACCGCGACCGGTCCGCTCGGGTTGACCCCGCTGGCCCTGGCGGCGCTCGCCGGCTGGCGGCTGGTCCGCGCCGGTGTCCACACCAGTCGCGCCATCGGCGGCCGGGGCAGCGGCTCGTACCGGCTGACCTTCGCCGCCGCCGCCGGCGTGGGCGTCGCCTACGGAGTGCTCGGCGCCGTCGCGGCGCTGCTCGCCGGCCTGAGCGGCACCGAGGTCTCGCTGTGGCGGGCCGCATCGACACTCGCTGTCTTCGCCGCGCTCGCGGCGCTCGTCGGGGCGGCGCGCACCACCGGCGCGCTCGGCGTCCTCGCCCGGACCCTCCCGCCGCCGGTACGCGACGGGATCCGCACCGGAATCTTCGCCACCGTGCTGCTGCTGGCGGTCGGGGCGGCGGTGAGCGGACTGGCGGTCGCGCTCGGCGGCGCCGAGGCGGGCGACATGATCGGCGCGTACCGCACCGGGCTGGCCGGTCAGGCCGGCATCACTCTGATCAGCCTGGCGTACCTGCCGAACCTCGCGGTCTGGGCGGTCGCGTATCTGCTCGGGCCGGGCTTCGCCGTCGGCGTGGACACCACCGTGCGGACCACGGAGGTTTCCCTCGGGGCGCTACCGGCGGTGCCGTTGCTGGCGGGGCTGCCGCACGAACCACTCGGTGTGGCCGGCGGCCTGCTGCTCGCACTGCCGGTGCTGGTCGCGATGATCGCCGGCTGGCTGCTCGCCCGGCGCACGCTGCGGCTGGCGGAGCATCCGGCCGTACCCGGCTGGGGCACGCTGCTCGGTGCCGCCGCGGTCGCCGGCCCGGTCGCCGGTCTCCTGCTCGGTGCCGTCGCCGCGGCCTCCGGGGGTGCCCTCGGCGCGGGGCGGATGGCCCAGTTGGGTCCGGTGGCATGGCAGGTCGGTCTGATGGCCGCGGTGGTGATCGCCGCCGGTGCGCTGGCCGGTGCCGCCGCGGGTCGTCGTTTCGCCCCGCCACCGCCCCGCCGCAACGCCCGCCCGTAATTCAAGGGCCGGCCGGGAAGCGCACACAGAACGGGGCGCCCCGGAGCGAATGCCCCCGGAGCGCCCCGTTCGCGGATGCCTAGAAGCTGCCGGTGCCGGTGCCCAGGTTGAACATGACGCTGACAACGGTGGACACGATGCTCACGACGACCCCGGCGATACCGAGGATCAGACCGGCCTTTGCCTGCCCGTCGTTGTTGGCCTGTCCCTCCTGGACCTTCTTGCGGCCCAGGAAGCCGAGCACGGCCGCGACGATGCCGATCGGGATGGCGAAGACGCCGCAGCAGAGGCCGAGTACGACGCCGACGATGCCGGTGATCATGGCGATCAGGCCGAAGGTGTTGTTGGGCTGCGCCGGGGGCTCGCCGTAGCCGCCACCCGGGTAGGGCTGCTGGCCGTACTGCGGGGGCTGCTGGCCGTACTGCGGCTGCTGGCCGTACGGGTCCTGGCCCGGGGTGGGCTGCTGGCCGTAGGGCTGGCCGGAGGTGGGCTGGCCGGGCGTGGGCTGCTGGCCGTAGGGGTTCTGGCCCTGCGGCTGCTCGCCGTACGGGTCCTGACCGGGGGTACCGGGCTGCATGATCCGAGACTCCTTCATGATGTTCCGGGATGCGATGCGGACGTTGCGGTTGCCCGAAGGCCTGTGCCCCAAGGCCGAACACCCCAAGGCGGACGCACGCTCTCGCGGTCGATTGAGTGCCCCCAGACCGAAGATCGGGTGCGTCGGCAGCGTACCTGCTCACGGCAACTATCGCGGGTCGAGCGCGGGGCCCGGTGGCCTTCTGCCCGGCGGGCGGGACGTCGCTCGGCCCGATACACCGGGGTCCAGCAGGACAGATAAGGTGCACACGTGACCGCCTCCGAGTCCGCCGCCCGTCGCCTGGTCGTCCTGGTGTCCGGCTCCGGCAGCAACCTCCAGGCGCTGCTCGACGCCGCCGCCGACCCCGCCTTCGGAGCCAGGGTGGTGGCTGTCGGGGCCGACCGGTCCGGCATCGCCGGGCTCGACCGCGCCGCCGCCGCAGGCGTGCCGACCTTCGTCGAGGAGGTCAAGGCGTACCCGTCGCGCAGTGACTGGGACCGGGCGCTGACCGCACAGGTGGCCGCCCACCAGCCGGACCTGGTCATCTCGGCCGGGTTCCTCAAGCTCGTCGGGCCGGACTTCCTGGCCGAGTTCGCCGGCCGTTACCTCAACACCCACAACACCCTGCTGCCGGCCTTCCCGGGCATCCACGGCCCGCGCGACGCGCTCGCCTACGGCGTGAAGCTCACCGGCGCCACCCTCTTCTTCGTCGACGCCGGTGTGGACACCGGTCCGATCGTCGCCCAGGTCGCCGTACCGGTCCTCGACGACGACGACGAGGAGACCCTCACCGAGCGCATCAAGGAAGCCGAACGACGCCAGCTCGTCGAGCAGGTGGGGCGGCTGGTACGCGACGGCTGGACGATTACCGGTAGAAAGGTCCACATTCCGTGAGTTCATCTGAGGCCGGACGGCGCCCGATCAAGCGGGCCCTGGTCAGCGTCTACGACAAGACCGGTCTGGTCGAGCTGGCGCAGGCGCTGCACGCGGCCGGTGTGGAGATCGTCTCCACCGGCAGCACCGCCGCGACCATCGCCGGTGCCGGCGTGCCGGTGACCAGCGTGGAGTCGGTGACCGGCTTCCCCGAGTGCCTCGACGGGCGGGTCAAGACCCTGCACCCGCGGGTGCACGCCGGTCTCCTGGCCGACCTGCGGCTGCCGCAGCACGGCGCGCAGCTCGAGGAGCTGGAGATCCGCCCCTTCGACCTGCTGGTCTCCAACCTCTATCCGTTCACCCGGACCGTCGCCTCCGGCGCGAGCGTCGACGAGTGCGTCGAACAGATCGACATCGGTGGCCCGGCGATGGTGCGGGCCGCGGCCAAGAACCACCCGTCGGTGGCCGTGGTGACCTCCGTCGCCGCGTACCCGCTGATCGTCGAGGCGCTCGGCGCCGGCGGCTTCACCCTGGCCCAGCGCCGGGCGCTCGCCGCCCGCGCCTTCGCCGACATCGCCGAGTACGACGTGGCGGTGGCGAACTGGTGCGCGCAGACCCTCACCGATGGTGACGTCGAGTGGCCGGCCTTCACCGGGCTGGCGCTGACCGCCGACCGGACCCTGCGGTACGGCGAGAACCCGCACCAGCAGGCGGCGCTCTACACCGATCCGGCCGCACCGGCCGGGCTGGCGCAGGCGCAGCAGCTGCACGGCAAGGAGATGTCGTACAACAACTACGTCGACGCCGACGCGGCGTGGCGGGCGGCGAACGACTTCAGCGAACCGGCGGTGGCGATCATCAAGCACGCCAACCCGTGCGGAATCGCGATCGGCGCCGACGTGGCGCAGGCGCACCGCAGGGCGCACGCCTGTGACCCGGTCTCGGCCTTCGGCGGCGTGATCGCCGTCAACCGGCCGGTCTCGGTGGAGCTGGCCGGCCAGATCGCCGAGATCTTCACCGAGGTGGTGGTGGCCCCGGGCTTCGCCGACGGCGCGGTCGAGGTGCTCGCGGCCAAGAAGAACATCCGGCTGCTGCAAGCGCCCGCGTGGCGGCCGGCGGCGGCCGAGTGGCGCCAGATCAGCGGCGGGCTGCTGGTGCAGCAGGCCGACCGGATCGACGCCGCCGGTGACGACCCGGGCAGCTGGCGTCTGGCCTGCGGCGAGGCCGCCGACGAGGCGACCCTGCGCGATCTGGCCTTCGCCTGGCGGGCGGTGCGCGCGGTCAAGAGCAACGCGATCCTGCTGGCCCGCGACGGGGCCACCGTCGGGGTCGGCATGGGGCAGGTCAACCGGGTCGACTCGGCGCAGCTGGCGGTGACCCGGGCCGGCGCGGACCGGGCCAAGGGTGCGGTCGCCGCCTCGGACGCCTTCTTCCCCTTCGCCGACGGCCTCCAGGTGCTCGCCGACGCCGGTATCACCGCCGTGGTGCAGCCGGGCGGCTCAGTCCGCGACGAGGAGGTGATCGCGGCCGCGCAGGCGGCCGGGATCACCATGTACCTCACCGGCACCCGGCACTTCTTCCACTGATCCGGGGCTGACCGGCCCTGGTCGGCAGCCATTCCGGCCCCTGGCCGCGCGGCGATTCGCTTCGCGACCCGGGGCCGGCCTGCATCAACCGGCCCGCCGGCGACCGGCCGTCAGCCGGGGTTGACCCGGGTGTCCACCTCGGCGAAGTGGCAGGCCGACGGGTGCGGATCGGCGGCCTGCGGCACCAGCAGCGGCTCCTGCTGCGCGCAGATCTCCTGCGCCTTCCAGCAGCGGGTGCGGAAACGGCAGCCCGAGGGCGGGTTGGCGGGGGAGGGGACATCCCCGGTCAACCGGATGATCTCCCGCTGGCCGCGCAGCTCCGGATCGGGCACCGGCACCGCCGAGAGCAGCGCCTGGGTGTACGGGTGCGTCGGCCGCTCGTAGATCTCGTCCTCGGTGCCGATCTCGACGATCTTGCCGAGGTACATGACCGCGATCCGGTCGGCGATGTGGCGCACCACCGACAGGTCGTGGGCGATGAAGATGTACGACAGCCCCAGCTCGTCCTGGAGCTGCTCCAGCAGGTTGACCACCTGGGCCTGGATCGACACGTCGAGCGCGGAGACCGGCTCGTCGCAGACGATGATCTCGGGCCGCAGGGCCAGGGCCCGGGCGATGCCGATGCGCTGACGCTGGCCGCCGGAGAACTGGTGCGGGTAGCGGTTGATGTGCTCGGGGTTGAGCCCCACCAGGTCCAGCAGCTCCCGCACCCGGGCCTGCCGCTGTCCCTTCGGCGCCACCTCGGGGTGGATCTCGAAGGGCTCACCGATGATGTCGCCGACAGTCATCCGCGGGTTCAGCGACGTGTACGGGTCCTGCATCACCATCTGCATGTTGCGCCGCAGCCGGCGCAGCTCACCCCCGCGGGCGGCGAAGAGATCACGCCCTTCCAGCGTGGCCCGTCCCGAGGTCGGCGTCTCCAGCCGCATCAGCAGCCGGGCCAGGGTGGACTTGCCGCAGCCGGACTCGCCGACCACCCCGAGCGTCTCGCCGCGGCGCAGCTCGAAGCTGACACCGTCGACCGCGCGTACGGCGCCGACGGTCTTGCGGAACAGGATCCCCTGGCTGATGGGGAAGTGCTTGACCAGATTGTCGACGGCGAGGATCGTCTCGCCGCGCACCTTGGTGCGGGTGTCAGCCGAGGCGGCCATCGTGCACCTCCTTGGCGAAGTGGCAGGCGCTGTACCGGCCGGGAGCGCCGACCGGGATCTCCGGCGGCACGACCTCGCGGCAGACCTGCTGGGCGTACGGGCAGCGGGGGTGGAAGGGACAGCCGGCGGGGATGTCCATCAGGTTCGGAGGCAGGCCCTTGATGGTGGCCAGCTTCTGGCCGCGCACGTCCATGCGCGGAATCGACTCCAGCAACCCCTTGGTGTACGGGTGGGCCGGGCTCTTGTAGAGCGAGCGCACGTCGGCGTGCTCGATGATCCGGCCGGCGTACATGACGGCGATGCGGTCGGCCACGTCGGCGACCACCCCGAGGTCGTGGGTGATCAGGATCATGCCCATGTTCAGCTCCCGGCGCAGGTCCGCCAGGAGATCCATGATCTGCGCCTGCACCGTCACGTCCAGGGCGGTGGTGGGCTCGTCGGCGATGAGCACCCGGGGCTTCATCGCCAGCGACATGGCGATCATGACGCGCTGGCGCATGCCGCCGGAGAACTGGTGCGGGTAGTCCGAGATGCGCTCCCGCGCGGCGGGAATCTTGACCAGCTCCATCAGCTCGACGGCGCGGCGGCGGGCGTCGGCGCGGGAGAGCCCTTCGCGTACCCGCAGGGTCTCGGCGATCTGCCAGCCGACGGGGAAGACCGGGTTCAGCGCCGAGAGGGCGTCCTGGAAGATCATCGCGATCTCCTTGCCCCGGACCTGGCGGCGCGCCTCCTCGCTGATGGTGAGCAGGTCGCGGCCCTGGTAGAGGATCTGGCCGGAGCGAATCACCGCGGGGGGCGTGTCGAGGATGCCCATGATCGCCTGGGCGGTCACGGACTTGCCGGAACCGGACTCGCCGAGCACGGCGAGCGTCTCGCCCGGGTCCAGGTGGTACGAGACGCCGTTGATGACCTTCGAGAGGCCCTCGGCGGTGTGGAATTCGACGTGCAGATCCCGTACGTCGAGCAGGTGCGGGGTGGCCGCGGTCGCGTCCGGGGCGGCGGCGGGTTCGGCGGTGGCGTGCGTCATGGGCGATTTCGCCTTTCACTCGCGGCCGGGTGGCGGGTCTGGGTCATCGCGCCGCTTCCCATCAGCGCAGCTTCGGGTCGAAGGCGTCCCGGATGGCGTCGCCGAGCATGATGAAGGCGAGGACCGTCAGGGCGAGGAAGGTGGAGGGGACCGCCAGCGGCAGGGCCGATTCGCGCATGTGGGCGCGACCGGTGTTGATGTCGATGCCCCAGGAGATCGTCGGCGCCTTCAGGCCGATGCCGAGGAAGGAGAGAGTCGCCTCGGCGGCGATGAAGGAGCCGAGCGCGATCGTCAGCACCACCACGGCCGGCGCCAGTGAGTTGGGCAGGATGTGGCGCCACATGATGCGGCCGTTGCCGGCGCCGAGCATCCGCGCCGCCGCCACGTAGTCCTGTTCCTTGGCGCTGATCACCGAGGAGCGCACCACCCGGGCGGCGGTGGTCCAGCCGAGCACGGCGAGCACGAAGACGACCGCCATGATCCGCACCGAGGGGGCGTCGCTGCTGATCCGCTTGAGCAGCACGATCGCGGCCAGCAGCAGCGGGATGCCGAGCACCACGTCGATGACGCGGGAGATCACGGCGTCGACCCAGTGGCCGAAGTACCCGGCGAGCATCCCGACGACGATCGCGATGAGCCCGGTCAGCGCCGCGGAACAGACGCCGACGATCAGGGACGCCCGGGCGCCGTAGACCGCGCGTGCGTACGTGTCGCAACCCTGGAAGTCGTATCCGAAGATCGCTCCGCCGGAGGGGCCGGCGTGCTGGCGGGACAGGACGCAGTCCTGCGGGTCGTTCGCGGTGAACAGGCCCGGAAAGGCGGCCATGGCGCTGACGAGCGCGACCAGGGTGAGGCTGATCCAGAAGATCGGGTTGCGGCGCAGGTCCCGCCAGGCGTCTCCGGCGAGGCTGCGGACCTTGGCGGGCTTGCCGGCCGCGGCGTCCTGCTCGCCGGCGGGGCCGGGGCGTGCGGCCGGGTTCTCCATGGCCGCGACGGTTTCGAAGTCGCTCATTTCCGTACCTCGCTGCGGATAGTCCGTGGGGAGCGGGCGGCGCTGCGGTCACTCATAACGGATCCTCGGGTCGAGCACGGCGTAGAGGATGTCGACGATCAGGTTCGAGATCAGATAGATGATCACGAGGACGCTGACCAGGCCGACGACGAGCGGGCCGTCCTCGGTCTGGATGCCGCGGAAGAGGTTGAAGCCGACGCCCGGGATGTTGAAGACGCCCTCGGTGATGATCGCGCCGCTCATCAGGTTCCCCAGCTCCACGCCGAGGAAGGTGATGACCGGGATGAGGGAGTTGCGCAGCACGTGGACGCTGATGATCCGCCGGTGCTTGAGCCCTTTGGACTTGGCGGTGCGCACGTAGTCGGCGCGCAGGCTCTCCGCCACCGAGGTGCGGGTCAGCCGTAGGGCGGTGGCCAGGGAGAGCGAGCCGAGCACGATGCCGGGCAGCAGTAGCGCGTAGAAGCTCGGATCGGAGCCGGCGGTGGCCGGGAACCACTGCCACTTGACGCCGAAGAGGTACTGGGCCAGCGGCGCGAGCACGATGGTCGGCACGCCGAGCACCAGCAGCGTCAGCACCAGGGTGGAGTTGTCGAAGATGCTGCCGCGGCGCATGCCGGCGATGACGCCGGCGCTGACTCCGAAGATGACCGCCACGCCGATGGCGATGAGGGCCAGCTTGGCGGTGACCGGCCAGGCCGCGGAGAGGATGTCGCCGATGCTGCGACCGGTCAGCGACTCGCCCAGGTCGCCCTGGAGCAGGTTCTTGATGTAGTCGAAGTAGCGGTAGAAGAAGCCGTCGACGCCGGTCTTGTCGAGGTGGAACTTCTCGGTCAGATAGGCGCGCTGGGCCGGGGTCACCGGGCGTTCACCGGCGAGCGCCTGGATCGGGTCGTTCTGCCCGGCGAACATCAGGGCGTAGACGATCAGCGTCGTGCCGAAGAAGGCCAGCACCATCTGGAGCAGGCGCCGCACGATGTAGCGGAACATTGCGCGCATCTCTTTCTGCCGAGGCGAAGGCTGTCGTCTCCGTTGACTGCCGGCCGCGCCGTCGTCTGAGGGCGGGGGCTCGGATGCCCCCGGACGTGGCCCCGGGCCATCCGGTGGTGCCTACCGGATGGCCCGGACCCGTCCAGCTCGCGGATCTAGCTGATCGCTTCGATCTTGAGCAGGTCGACCCGGTTGAAGACGTCGATGTGGACGTCCTGCACCTTGGTCGAGTGGCCGTAGTTGTTCTGGCCGTAGCGCAGCGGGATGGCCGGCATGTCCTCGGCGAGGAGGTCCTCCGCCGCCTGGTACTTGGCGATGGCCTCTTCCTCGGTGGCCGCCGCGGCGCCTTCGGCCAGCAGCTTGTCGAACTCGGGGTTGCTGTAGCCGTAGTAGTTCGACGAGCCGTTGGTGCTGAACAGCGGGCCGAGGTAGTTCTCCATCGACGGGTAGTCCATGACCCAGCCCATCCGGAACAGGCCCACGTTCTCCTGCTTCTCGACCTTGGTCAGCAGGTCGGCGAACTTCGGCTCGGCGTTGCCGACGACCTCGATGCCGAGGTTGGCGCTGAGCTGGTTGGCGGTGGCGTCGACCCAGTCCTTGTGGCCGCCGTCGCCGTTGTAGGAGATGATGATCTTCGACGGTCCGCCGGCCTCGGCGTACAGGGCCTTGGCCGCGGTCGGGTTGAACTCGCCCGCCGCGCCGATGGTGTCGTCGCGGTAGCCCGCGACCACCGGGGAGACGAAGGAGCGCGCCGACTGCTGCGAGCCCTTGAAGACCGCGTCGGAGATCTCGTCCCGGTCGATCGCCATCGAGATGGCCTTGCGCACGTCCGGGTTGCTGAAGTCCTTCTGGTACGTCGGGAAGGCCAGCAGCTGGATCGTCGAGGCCGAGCTCTGCTGGTAGCGCTCACCCAGGTCGGCCGAGGCCGTGCTGAGGTTCTCGGTGGGGATCGTCTTGATCACGTCGAGGTTGTTCGAGAGGACGTCGGCGTAGGCGGCGCTGTTCTGCTGGTAGATGCGGAACTCGACACCGGCGACCTTGGGCTGCTGGCCCGTGAACTCGTCGTACTTCTCGACGACGACCTTGGCGTCGTGCTGCCAGCTGCCGCTCATCTTGAACGGGCCCTGACCGATCGGTGCCTCCTGGTACGCCGGGTCGAGCACACCCGGGGAGGTGAACGCCGCCGACGGCATCGGGTAGAAGGCGGTGTAGCCGAGCATCGCGCGGAAGTCGGCGTACGGCTCGACCAGCTCGACGGTCATCGTCAGGTCGTCGACCTTCTTCAGTCCGGTGAGGGTGGTCGCCGCCGGGGTGGCGCCGTCCTCGTCGGCCTGCATGTCGGCGTAGCCGGCGATCTTCTCGAAGAAGTAGTTGTTGTTCTGGCCGTTGGGGCCGTACGCGCCGTAGTTCCAGGCGTCGATGTAGTTCTGGACCGTGACCTTCTCGCCGTTGTGGAAGGTGTAGCCGTCCTTGAGGGTGATGGTCCAGTTCTGGTTGTCCTCGCTGGTCACCGACTCGGCTGCGACCTCGTACGGCATGTGCTGCTCGTCGTAGTCCACCAACGGGCTGAACAGGGCTGAGAGCACCTGCGAGCCGCTGGTCTCGCTGGTGTTGGTGGGAACCAGATACTGCGGTTCCGCGATCTCGATCGAGACCGTGGCGTTGGGGTTGCTCTCGCCGGAACCGCCGTCGCCGTCACCGCAGGCCACCAGGCCGAGGGTCACCACGAGCGGGAGGGCGGTCCAGGCCGCGATTCTGCGAACCTGCATGGGGCCTCCTCGTTTCGTCACGCTGCGCATCCGCATGGGAGTGAAGACATAACGCAACGTGTCGCCACGATAGGTCGGCGAACCGGGCGGCGACCAACCTGTCCGGGTGCTGGAAGCCACTGACGGGACCGGGATATTTGCCACTAACCGGCTTGCGTGCTAGTCGGCGGACGCCATCAGGGCAACTGAGCGCGGCCGTTTAGGTGACCTTTGAGGCGCTGGGCCGACTGTGTCGGCTAATAAGTGGTTCATCCTCTTTGCCCGTGCTGGTGGTGATGCGAGTCAATAGCCAGTCCTGCCGGTTTTCTGAGTAATGACAATTACACCGAGTGACGAAGGAAACATCACGGAACGTGGTCGGGTCTGCCCGGGTGGAGTCCTTGGCTCGGGTAGCCCGGCTGCCGGGTGCACCGCGTGAGACGATCAGGGGCGTGACGGCGAAGGTTCTGGACGGCAAGGCGACCGCGACGCAGATCAAGGACGAGCTGCGGCTGCGGGTCAAGGCGCTGACGGATCGGGGCATCGTCCCCGGGCTGGGCACGGTGCTGGTCGGCGCCGACCCGGGCTCACAGGCGTACGTCAACGGCAAACACCGCGACTGCGCTGAGGTCGGTATCGCCTCGATCCGCCGCGAACTGCCGGCGGACGCCACCCAGGAGCAGGTGGAGGCGGTCCTCGCCGAGCTCAACGCCGACCCGGCCTGCCACGGCTACATCGTGCAGCTGCCGCTGCCGGCCCACCTCGACACCCAGCGGGTGCTGGAGCTCATCGACCCGGACAAGGACGCCGACGGGCTGCACCCGGTCAACCTCGGCCGGCTGGTCCTCGGCTACGACGCGCCGCTGCCCTGCACCCCGCGCGGCATCGTGGAGCTGCTGCGCCGCTACGACGTGCCGCTGCGCGGCGCGAAGGTGGCGGTCGTCGGCCGCGGCAACACCGTCGGCCGCCCGCTCGGGCTGATGCTGACCCGCCGCAGCGAGAACGCCACCGTGACCCTCTGCCACACCGGCACGCTCGACCTCGCCTCGCACACCCGGCAGGCCGACATCGTCATCGTCGCCGCCGGCGTGCCCGGGCTGCTGACCGCCGAGATGGTCAGCCCCGGCGCGGTCGTGATCGACGTCGGCATCACCCGGATCGTCGGCGCGGACGGCAAGGGCCACTACACCGGTGATGTGGAGTCCGAGGTGGCCGACATCGCCTCCGCCATGGCGCCGATGCCCGGCGGGGTCGGCCCGATGACCCGGGCCATGCTGCTGAGCAACGTCGTGGAGCGCGCCGAGCGCGGCTGAGGCTCAGCCGCCGGCCGTTCCCGCCGGCCGTCCGCCTTCGATGAGCACGCCGAGGCCGTCGAGGGTCCGTGCCAGCCCGAACTCGTAGGCGTGCGCCGGGTCGTACGCCGCGTCGTGGGCAGCCCCGGCGGCGGCCCCGACCCGTGCCGCGGTCGGGTAGCGCTGCGCATCGAGCACCTCGGCCAGCAGCGGTCCGTTCGCGGCCCACCACTGGGCCTCGGTCTGCGCGCTCGCCGTCCGTGCGGCGGCGACCTCGGCCGCGGCCCGGGCGGCGGCCTGGACGAAGCCGAGCAGGTACGTCAGCGCCGCGTCCCGCTCCACGTCGCTGAGGCCGGTGCCGTCGAAGGCGCGCAGTTCGTGTTCGTACTTCGCCATCATGCCGGGGCCCAGTGGCGGCCGGGCGGTGCAGACGAGCGCGGCCCACGGGTGCCGGCGGTACAGCTCCCAGTTCTGGCGGGCGACGCTGCTCAGCCGGTCCCGCCAGGGCCGGTCGCCGTGGCCGGTGCGGGGCATCGCGGCGTAGGCGGCGTCCAGCATCAGATCCAGCAGCTCGGCGCGGCCGGGGACGTAGGTGTAGAGGCTCATCGGCGCGATGCCGAGCGCCTGCGCCACCCGGCGCATGGTCAGCGCGCCGAGGCCTTCGGCGTCGGCCAGTTCGGTGGCCGCCGCCACGATCCCGTCGAGGGTGAGTGCCGGCCGGGGGCCGCGGCGGCCGGCCCGGTCGCCGTCGCGGCGCCAGAGCAGCTCCAGGGTGCGGCTCGGGTCGCCGGCACCACTGCGATCGTCGGACATGTGGCCAATTGTCGCACGGCCACTCCGTACGTCGTACGTTGTACCATGTACGGAGTTAGTTCCCGCCTCCATCAGAAGGAGAGCCCGTGCAGATCACCGGCGCCGCCATCTCGATCAACGTGGCCGACCCCGCCGCGTCGGCCGCGTTCGTCACCCGGCACTTCGGCTTCACCGAGGTGATGTCCGCAGACGGATTCGTCTCGCTGGCCCACAAGGACCTCGGCTTCAACCTCGTCTACCTGCGGACCGGGCTGGCCAGCCTGCAGCCCGAGTCGCTCAAGCAGCAGAGCGTCGCCGGCCTGCTCGTCGCCTTCGAGGTCACCGACATCGCCGCCGAGTACGACCGGCTCCGCAACGACGGTGTCGAGATCACCACCGAACTGCAGACCGAGCCCTGGGGTGAGCGCTTCTTCCAGGTCACCGACCCCAACGGCGTGATCCTGCAGCTCGTGCAGTGGATGGGTAAGCCCGGCGAGCAGGGCTGATCAGCGGTTTCGACGGGGAGTGGCCGGTCCGGCCGGCGGCGCGTGCGGCCGCCGGCCGAGGCCGACCGCGCCGGCCCGGAGCACGGGCAGTACGCTCGTACTGCTAGCACGAGTCCCCGAGAGGAGCGCCCGGCTGATGGCGAAGATCAAGGTAACCAACCCGGTCGTAGAGCTCGACGGCGACGAGATGACCCGGATCATCTGGAAGCAGATCCGAGAGCAGCTGATCCTGCCCTACCTCGACGTCGACCTGCGCTACTACGACCTGTCGATCGAGAACCGCGACGCCACCGACGACCAGGTGACGATCGACTCCGCCAACGCCATCAAGGAGCACGGCGTCGGCGTCAAGTGCGCGACCATCACCCCCGACGAGGCCCGCGTCGAGGAGTTCGGCCTGAAGAAGATGTGGCGGTCGCCCAACGGCACCATCCGCAACATCCTCGGCGGCGTCATCTTCCGCGAGCCGATCATCATGCAGAACGTGCCGCGCCTGGTGCCGGGCTGGACCAAGCCCATCGTCGTCGGCCGTCACGCCTTCGGTGACCAGTACCGCGCCACCGACTTCCGCTTCCCGGGCGCCGGCACCCTGACGGTGACCTTCACCCCGACCGACGGCTCCGCGCCGATCGAGCACGAGGTCTTCCAGGCCCCCGGCTCCGGTGTCGCGCTGGCGATGTACAACCTCGACGAGTCGATCCGCGACTTCGCCCGGGCCTCGATGAACTACGGCCTGCAGCGCGGCTACCCGGTCTACCTGTCGACCAAGAACACGATCCTGAAGGCCTACGACGGCCGCTTCAAGGACCTCTTCGCCGAGGTCTTCGAGGCCGAGTTCAAGGAGAAGTTCGCGGCCGCGGGCATCACCTACGAGCACCGCCTCATCGACGACATGGTCGCCGCGTCCCTGAAGTGGGAGGGCGGCTACGTCTGGGCCTGCAAGAACTACGACGGTGACGTGCAGTCCGACACCGTCGCGCAGGGCTTCGGCTCGCTCGGCCTGATGACGTCGGTGCTGATGAGCCCCGACGGCCGCACCGTCGAGGCCGAGGCCGCCCACGGCACCGTCACCCGGCACTACCGGCAGTGGCAGAAGGGCGAGAAGACCTCCACCAACCCGATCGCCTCGATCTTCGCCTGGACGCGCGGTCTCGCGCACCGCGGCAAGCTCGACGGCACCCCGGAGGTCACCAACTTCGCCAACACCCTCGAGCAGGTCTGCATCTCCACCGTCGAGGGCGGTCAGATGACCAAGGACCTCGCGCTGCTCATCTCGCGCGACGCCCCGTGGCTGACCACCGACGAGTTCATGGCCGCGCTGGACGAGAACCTGGCCGCGAAGCTCGCCGCCTGATTCCCGCCTCGCACCACCGAACGCCCGCCGGCTCACCCCGGCGGGCGTTCGCCGTTCCCGGCCCCAACCAGGCGTACGGCGGCGGCCCGCGACCCGGCGTGCCCCGTCCTCAGGCGTACGGCGGGCGGTCAGGCGGTGGGGCGGCGCAGCTCCACCCAGCCGCTCTCGATCAGGTGGTGCAGCACCTCCTGCACCGAATCGGCCACGCTCAGGTCGGTGGTGTCCAGGACCAGGTCCGCGTTGGTCGGCTCCTCGTACGGGTCGTCCACCCCGGTCATGCCGCGCAGCGTGCCGGCCCGGGCGCGGGCGTAGAGGCCCTTGCGGTCGCGCTGCTCGCAGATCTGAAGCGGCGTGGCCACGTGCACGAGCACGAACCCGGCCCCGGCGGCCAGCGCCATGTCGCGGGCTTGCTCGCGGGCGGCGGCGTACGGGGCGATGGGGCAGCAGATCGCCACCCCGCGGTGTCGCGCGATCTCGGCGGCGACCCAGCCGATCCGGCGTACGTTCGCGTCCCGGTCGGCGGCGCTGTAACCGAGTTCGGAGGTGAGCTCGCGGCGCACCACGTCCCCGTCGAGCAGGGTCACCGTCCGCTCCCCGGTCTCCCGCAGCGCGTCGGCGAGCCCGCGGGCGATCGTCGACTTGCCGGCCCCGGAGAGGCCGGTGAAGAAGACGACCAGGCCGCGGTGGCGGCGGGCCGGACGGGCCCGGACCAGTTCCTTGGCCACCGCCGGCGGGGTGTGCCACTCCGGCAGCGGGAAGCCGCGGTCGAGCAGGTCGTCGATCTCGGCCCCGGTCAGCGCGAGCCGGCGGTTGCGCGGCGGTACGTCGTCGCGCCAGCGCCACTGCCCGTCCCGGTTGTCGTAGGCCAGCTCCCGGGAGAGCAGCACCCGCAGGCCGTTGCCGGCGAGGGTGCTGTTGCTGGAGAGCAGGTGGGTGGCCCCGTAGGCGGCGGCGACCTGGGAGCGCAGCAGGGCGTCGCCGAACTCGTCACCCCGGGAGGCCATCGGCACCGCGACGATCGTGGCCGGCGGCATCCGGTCCCGGGCGGCGAAGATGGTCCGGACCAGCACCTCGGCGGGGAGGTAGCCGACCGAGGACTCGCCGACCGGGATCAGGATCAGCAGGTGGCCGTTGAGGGTCCGCACGGCGTGGGCGATCTCGGCGAGCTGCGGGCGGTGCAGGGGCCGGTCGGCGATCACGCAGAGGACCCGGCCGGGCGGCAGCAGGCCGCGCACCTCGGCGGGATCGCGGCGCAGCCGCTGGAACGGGCCGCGCCCACCGTCGCCGATGCGCCCCACCCGGCCGCCGACGAAGACCGCGGCACCGTCGTTCGCGGGCCACATGTCGGTGACGTCGCAGACGGCGATCGGGGCGCTCTCGCCGTCGGTGAGCACCAGTGCGCGCCGCAGCGGGTTCTCCAGGTCGAGCTGATCGGCGAGGGCCCGGGGGATCCGCAGGGTCACCGGCACCGACCATTCGGTGCCGTCGGCGAGGCGTCCCTCGCGCCGCAGCGACGTCAGGTCGGCACGGGTCATGAAACCCGTCAGCGGAGCGTACGCGCCGGTCAGCAGCAGTTCGAGATCGGCCAGCTCGAATGGGCGTGGCGTGTAGGCCGGGGCCTCGCCAAGGATTCCTTCGGGCAACACCCATCCGTTGCTCATCGCACCCCCATCTAGCAAGCCGGTGCACAGTTTCTCAGTCCACCGATCTTCGGTCGACTGTGCCACTCCACGAGCAGTCTGCGATACGGGCGACGCGGAGGGGAATGGGCCGCGCCCGCTCCGTGGTGGTGCCTCGTCGTCAGCCGTGCGCGTGCGTCTCGTGGCTCAGCAGCCACCGCTTCACCGGTAGACCGTAGCGGTAGCCGCCAAGGCTTCCGTCGGTGCGCAGCACCCGGTGGCACGGCACGAAGAGGGCGACCGCGTTGCGGGCGCACGCGGCGGCCGCGGCACGCACCGCCGCCGGCCGCCCGGTCAGCGCCGCGAAGCCGGTGTACGTCACCGGCGCACCCGGTCTGACCTCGCGCAGCACCTGCCAGGCGTGGTGCAGGAACGCGCCGTCGCTGTGCTGCTCGACCGGCACCGCGTCCAGCGCGCTCAGGTCACCGGCCAGGTACGCCGCGACCGCCGCGCGAACCTCGGGGGACTCGCCGGGAGTGATCGGCTCGCGCAGCGTCGGGTGCAGCAACGGCAGCAACTGGGCCGGGTCGTCGGTGAAGCCCGCGCCGCGGACCGCCCCTGAGTCCGCGATCAGCACCGCGAGCGGGCCGGCCGGGGTGTCGAGCACATCGCTTCTCATGCCTGTCTCCAGAGTCTGATCACGGCGTAGGAACGCCAGGGGCGCCAGGCTGCGGCGTGGGCGGCCAGCGCCCCGGGGTCGGTGGGGAGGCCGAGTCGTCCGGCGGCACGCCGCACGGCCACGTCGGTGGGGAGGAAGACGTCCGGGTCGCCCAGCGCCCGCTGCGCGATGTAGCCGGCGGTCCAGGCGCCGATCCCGGGCACCGCGAGCAGCCGCGCCGTGCCCGCCGCCCGGTCGGCCCCCGGCGCCAGGTCCAGCTCGCCTTCGGCGACCAGCGCGGCCAGCCCGCGCAGCGTCTCCCGCCGCGCCGCCGGCATCCCGTACGCGTCGTCCGGCAGCGCCAGCAACTCCTCGGCCGTAAGGAACGGACGCAGCCGGTGCGGGGCGTCCGGGCGTTCGCCGGACCCGTGGGGCTGGGGCTCGTGCGGCCCGGCGTGCGGCTCGGGCTCGTGCTGGGCGTGCGGTTGCTCGTGTGGCCCACGTGCGGCGGCCAGGAGGCGGGCGAGGACGCGCTGGGCGCCGGCGACGGAGACCTGCTGGCCGACGACGGCGCGGACGGCCAGTTCGAAGCCGTCGGCGGCACCGGGGACGCGTACGCCGGGTTCGGCGGCGACGGCGGCGGCGAGCGCCGGATCGGCGGCGAGGGTGCTGTCGACGGCCTCCGGGTCGGCGTCGAGGTCGAGCAGCCGGCGGCAGCGGGCGACGGCCGGGGCCAGGTCCCGCAGGTCGGTCAGGTGCAGGGTCGCCGCGACGTGCCCCGGCCCGGGCGTCAGCGCCACCTCCGCGTCCCCGTGCGGCAGCCGCAACCCCCGCCGGTACGTCCCGCCGGTGACCTCCTCCACGCCGGGCAGCGCCCGCCGGCCGAGGAAGTCCAGCAGTGCGCCGGCGTGCAGCGGCGGCCGGTACGCCAGCCGCAGCGCCAGCGTGCCGGTGCCGGCGGGCGCCGGGGCGGTGCGGGCGGCGGCCCGGAGCTGGGAGGGCGTCGCCGCGTAGACAGCCTGGATGGTGTCGTTGAACTGCCGCAGGCTGCCGAAGCCGGCCGCGAAGGCGATCTCGGCCAGCCCGAGCCCGGTGGTCTCGATCAGGATTCGCGCGGTCTGCGCACGCTGCGCCCGGGCCAGGGCGAGCGGGCCCGCCCCCATCTGCGCGGTCAGCATCCGGTTCAGGTGCCGTTCGGTGTAGCCGAGGCGGCGCGCCAGCCCGGTCACACCTTCCCGGTCGACGACCCCGTCGGCGATCAGGCGCATCGCCCGGCCGACCAGGTCGGCGCGGACGTCCCACTCGGGCGAGCCGGGGGCGGCGTCCGGGCGGCAGCGGCGGCAGGCGCGCAGCCCGGAGGCCTGCGCGGCGGCCGCGGAGGGGAAGAAGCGCACGTTGCGCCGTCTCGGGGTCATCGCCGGACAGGAGGGACGGCAGTAGATCCCGGTGGAGGTCACACCCGTGTAGAAGCGGCCGTCGAACCGCAGGTCACGGCTGTCGACCGCCCGGTAGCACCGCTCGAAGTCCAGCTCCACGCCCTCGATCCTGCCTCCTCGCCCGGCCGATCGGCTCGCGGGATTCGGACATGACCGTGCGTGGCGTGGGCCGAGCGCCTGGCTGCTCGTGTGCCTGGTGGCGGCCGTCGCCGGTGTGGGGAGCGCCGCTGCGGCGAGCCTGCTGTTCGGTGTGCCGCCCCGGACTGCGTAAGCTGGCTTGTCGTGAGCCTCACCATCGGGATCGTGGGCCTGCCCAACGTCGGCAAGAGCACCCTTTTCAACGCCCTGACCAAGAACGACGTGCTCGCGGCGAACTACCCGTTCGCCACGATCGAGCCGAACGTGGGCGTCGTCGGGCTGCCCGACGAGCGGCTCGACGCCCTCGCCGAGATCTTCGGCTCGCAGAAGATCATCCCGGCGCCGGTCTCGTTCGTCGACATCGCCGGCCTGGTCCGCGGCGCCTCCAAGGGGCAGGGCCGGGGCAACGCCTTCCTGGCCAACATCCGTGACGCCTCGGCGATCTGCCAGGTGGTGCGGGCCTTCTCCGACCCGAACGTGGTGCACGTCGACGGCAAGGTCTCCCCGGCCGACGACATCGACACCATCAACACCGAGCTGATCCTGGCCGACCTGCAGACGCTGGAGAAGGCGCTGCCGCGGCTGGAGAAGGAAGCCAAGCTCCGCAAGGACCGCGCCGGTATCGTCGCCGCCGCGAAGCAGGCCATCGAGCTGCTCAACAACGGCACCACCCTCTACGCCGGCGCCGCCAAGGCGGGCATCGAGGTCGAGGAGCTGCACGAGCTGCACCTGCTCACCACCAAGCCCTTCCTGTACGTCTTCAACGTCGACGAGGAGGAGCTCGGCAACGCCGCCTTCCTCGACGAGCTGCGCGCACTGGTCGCCCCCGCCGAGGCGGTCTTCATGGACGCCAAGGTCGAGTCGGAGCTGATCGAGCTTCCCGAGGAGGAGGCGCGTGAGCTGCTGGAGTCGATCGGCCAGTCCGAGCCGGGCCTCAACCAGCTCATCCGCGTCGGCTTCGGCACGCTGGGGCTGCAGACGTACCTGACGGCCGGGCCGAAGGAGGCGCGGGCCTGGACCGTGCCGGTCGGCGCGACCGCCCCCGAAGCCGCCGGTGTGATCCACTCCGACTTCCAGCGCGGCTTCATCAAGGCCGAGATCGTCTCCTTCGACGACCTCGTCGCGGCCGGTTCGATGGCGGCGGCGAAGGCGGCCGGCAAGGTCCGCATGGAGGGCAAGGAGTACGTCATGCAGGACGGCGACGTGGTGGAGTTCCGCTTCAACGTCTGAATTCGGGCGGTTCCTGCAGGTCAGAAGGTCGGAGCCCCGCTCGGGGGCACATCGGGGGCACACTCCCACGCGTCATCGACCGCCCGGCGGGTGCGCTCCTCCGAGTTTGGCATCAGGTGTCCGTAGGTCGACAGGGTTGCATTCTCGTGCCCCTGCCGTTTGGCAACGGTGATGACCGACTCACCCTGCATCAGCAGGACCGAGGCGTAGTGGTGACGCAGATCGTGGCTCGTGATACTCAGCGTCTTGTGCCTCGATCAGGTCGAGGTCGCGGACGCAGAAGCCGTGGTGCTCGAAGGTCTCGTTGAGCACCGTGCCGAGGCACTGCCGCACCAAGCGGCCCCGGGCGTACGGCGGCCAGACATCGTCGTCGGGCACCGGCGCTCGCGCTGCGAGCTGCACAGCGGTGACCTCGTCGAGCCAGGCCTCGAGCTCGGCGGCCTGTGCGTCACGCACGCTCACGATCTCGTCGAGGGCCGGATCGAGCGAGAGGTCAAGCCCGTGCGCTCCACGGTAGGGCTCGACGGTTGTCCCGATGCCCATCGGCGTGAACAGCTCCGTCGAGCCCAGGCAGCAGCGGCGGAACCACGAGTCGTGGACGAAGACCAGGTGGCGCATCGTCTGCACCGCCGACCACTCGTCGTTCACGCTGCGGCGCTCGATGCCGGGCGTACGGCGGATTCGCTCGATCGTGGCGGCCCAGCCGGCATGGAGCTGACGCGATGCCTCGCGCAGATCGGCAGGGTCCTCGGAGCGGATCAGCACCCGCACCGGATGACGCCGGTCGAGCTCTGCCTCGACGTACTCGGTGACCTCGACACCGTTCACCACGAGGTTGGTGATGAGCCCGTCGATCACGGCATCCTGCATGACGACGCCGATCAGGCGTGCCCCGGTCAGATCGCACTCGCGGAACTCCGCACCGTGCAGATCCTCGTCGATATACGACTTCATGCTCCGCATACTAGGTCCGAGCACCGACAAGCCAGTCTCCCCGGCTTGATGTGGCTTCTTCCAGGTCCTGACCGAGCGCGAAGAACGCAACAGCGTCGCGATCGCCTCCAACGAGTCCTTCTCCGGATGGACCAAGACCTTCTTCGATCAACTGGCAGCCAGGGACGTGACGCGTGGCGACGCCTGGTGAGCAGGTGCCAGCCACCGTTGCCGCTGCTAGGTGTGCCGGGTCGCCCGCTCCTGGCAGTGTGGGGCACACAGGGGGCACAAGACCGCGTTGGGCAGGGCCTTCCTTCCTGCTCCTGGGGCTGGGCGCGGTCGCGTTCGCGATCGCCGTCACCGTCAGCGCCGAGCAGCAACTCGCGCCGGCGCTCGCTCTGCTCGCAGGCATGCTGGGCGGCTTGATGCTCACCAACGTGTGGGCCATCCGCGCAGCCAGGGCCAACCGGCAAGAGTGGTGGCCATGAGTGGCACGGTCAGACCTCCGGGGCCCAAAATCGGTTGCGACGGGGTGGCATTCCCACCACATTGACGGCCATGCAGAACTCCGCGCACCTTCTCCGGCTTTACGACGAGCAACTGCGTACCGAGGCGGAGACGCCGAGCGCGGTGTCGATCACCCGGCTCGGCCCCTTGCGGTTGGCGACCTTTCCCGGTGGGCGGGGTTTCATCACCTACCCGCACCTGCGGGACGTGGAGGAGATCGACCGGCTGGTGCCGGAGGCGCTGGAGCATTACCGGGCCGACCCGGCGATCGGCCGGGTGGAGTGGAAGACCCGGGGCCACGACAATGCTCCCGGCCTGCACGAGGCCCTGATCCGCAACGGATTCACCCCGGACGAGCCGGAATCGATCATGCTCGGGGAGATCGCGGCCCTGGCGGTGGACGTGCCGCTTCCGGCCGGGGTGACGCTGCGGCAGGTGACCGGCGAGCAGGACGTACGGGCGATGAGCGCGATGTCGGACAAGGCATTCGGTGAGTCGCCCTCGCGGGAGATGGCCGATGCCCTTCTTCACCGGCTCGAACTCGGGACCGGGATGCAGCTGTGGGTGGCGGAGGCCGACGACCGGATCGTCGGTGCGGGACGGCTGGAGCCGGTGGAGGGCAGCGACTTCGCCGGCCTCTGGGGCGGTGCCGTCCTCGAACCGTGGCGGAAGCGGGGGATCTACCGCGCGCTGACCGCGGCCCGCGCCCGGGCCGCTCTCGCGCTGGGGAAGACCCTGGTGCACAGCGACTCCACCGAGTACTCCCGTCCGATCCTTGAACGCTCCGGCCTGATCAAGGTGTCGACCACGACGCCCTACATGTGGCGGCGCTGACGGCACGCGGTGAGGCCGCTTGCGGTCGGCGCGCACGAGTCACGAGGGTTGCCGGACTGCGTATCAGACGGTGCGCAGGACGGGGGCGGGCTTCACACCCTGGGCGTCCAGCAGGGTGCGGATGTCATTGGGATCGGAGGTCCAGATGATCGCGCCGAGAGAGGCGGCCAGAATCACCACCGTGGCATCGACGATGTCGCCCGTGCCGGCCCTGCCGCAGAGAACGCCGGCGGCCTTGGCGGTTTCCAGGCCGACGGGCATGACCCGGCATCCGGCCAGGAATTTGCCGAGTCTTACCTGGCGACGGGGGTCTCGCCAGGCCTGGCTGACGACGACGGAGGGGACGTAAATGTCCCGGCCGTCCTCAAGGGCCAGACTGTGGCGGGCCCACATGCGTCGGTCGTCGTTGTCGACGGCGATAAGCGCGCCCGCGTCGTACAGGTAGGGGATGTTCATGCGGCCGAGGACCTGCGGCTGCTCAGGTATTCGGCGTCGGCGGCCGCCATGTCGGCACGGGCGGCAGCGAGTTCGTCCGGGGTGAAGGCGCCATTCTCCGCCTGCCACTCCTGAATCACGGCTCGCCCTGCACGCAGTCGCAACTCGCGCTCGGCGGCTGCGGCGACGAGCCGGGAGAGCGGAACGCCCTCCTCTCTGGCGGCGTCCGCGAGCGCTTCGACCAGAGTTTCGTCGAGAGTGACAGTAAACTTCTTGGATGCCATACAAACACCATAGCGCAGTATGGTGAGACGATCCGAGGGCTGTGCGGAGAATTAACCGGTTGTGGGCGTCGGTACGTTGGCCTTGTGGACCCCGTTACGGAACCCGACATCCGTGCCTCATTCGTCAACTGCACCAAGGGCGAGGCGAAGCGGGTGGGCGTACCGAAGGATCTGGACGAACGGCCCTGGGACGACCTGGACTTCCTCGGGTGGTCCGACGTTTCCGGCGCGGACCGCGGCTACCTGGTCGCCGAGTCCGGTGACGGCCTGGTCGGGGTGGCGCTGCGGGTGGCACCGAAGACCGGCCAGGTGCGGCGCAGCATGTGCTCGCTCTGCCTGACCACGCACACCGGCGACGGCGTCGCGCTGATGACCGCCCGCAAGGCCGGGACCAGTGGCCGGCAGGGCGATTCGGTCGGCATCTACATCTGCACCGACCTGGCCTGCTCGCTCCACCTGCGGGGCCGCAAGGACGGCGGGCGGCGGCTCAACGAGACGATCACGCTGGAGGAGAAGGTCGAGCGGATGAGGACCAACCTCACCGCATTCCTCCACAAGGTCACCGGCTGACCCGGCCGACGTCCGCGTCCGGTCTGCGGCGAATGCATCCGAGTCCGGGCGCGTGTTCTGGAGACGGCTACACCAGCGACGTAGTGGTCACCACGGTCGTGTAGTAGGCATTTCCTCGACACTGCCTCCCAGCCGGGGCGGCACAGGGACTGCCAGCCGGGGTGGCACAGGGACTCCCAGCCGGGCGGCATTGACTGATGATCGTTAGTCCGTTTCCGGTGTCTCACCGCACACCGAACACCGGAAATGGACTAACGATCATGGCCTGGCGGCCGGGCCGGTCAGCCGCGGCGGAAGAGGCGGCCGAGAAACGAGCCGTTGCCGGCTGCGGCGGCGGTGGCGTGCCCGGGGCAACGGTCGGCGCGGCGGACACCGGCCATGACCTGGTCGACGTGCTGGCCGCAGCCGGCCCAGGTCGCCTTGCCGCAGGTCTTGCAGGTGGCAGGACGGCACATGTTGACTCCTCGTGGGGTCAGGGCGCGCGAGGCGCGGGTTCAGGGGCCCTTCCTTTATACCCCTGGGGGTATCCATGCGCCGACGTTTGTGCCGGACCTCATACGCCTCGGCCGATCGATGCCGACCCTGGATCAGGTCCACCAGAGGCCGAGCGCGATCCCGCCCACGAGCGTTCCGGGCAGCAGGAGCAGACAGGCGGCCAGGAGGATGTTGTCCTCGCGGAAGTCGTTTGCCCAGTCCTCATCGAAGAACCCGTACACGCCGGCCATGATCAGCGCGAGGCAGGCGAACAGGAAGAGCGCCACGGTGGCGGCCACAGTGAGAATTCTGAGCCATATCGAGACGGATCCCAGCACGGTGAGGCCGGCGTAGGCGAAGAGCAGCAGCGCCCAGATTCCCAGGAATTCGAGGCCGAGCTGCAAGGCCAGGACGGACTGCTGCCACCAATGGCGTACACGTCCGGCGCGGTCTGGTGGCGCCTGTTCCCAGGCCGCAGAGTTCTCGCTGCCCGGCCGTTCCGCGCCGGCAGGGCCGTCGCGGTCGCCCGGTTGGGTCATGTCAGCCACAGGCCGATCCCGACGCCGGCCACGAGGGTCCCGATCAGAACTGCCGTGGAAAGGTGGCTGAAGATGTGGGGATCATCAAGGTCGTCTCTCCACATCTCAAGGTCATAGGTGATGAGAAAGCACTGAACCCAGGCGACGAAGAAGATCAGGGCGGTCAGTGCCACCGTAAGGATGCGCAGCCATCCGGACACTGATCCGAGCGCGGTGAGAGCGGCGTAGACGATGGTCACCCCGATCCAGGTGGCCGCGATCTTTCCGTACTGGGGATCGTCGCCGAACACCCGTTTGCCAAAGCTGGGTCGGGTGTACCCGGCCGCGGCGCTTCCGCCATCGGCAGATGCTTCTTCGTCCGGCGGGTGCGCGGCTGTGGCGGCAGCGCCGTCGTCGCCGGAATCCGTGATCATGGATGCAGGCTACGGTGGCGCCGTTGTCGCGGTCAGCGGTCAAGCGCCGTCTGATTCGTCACTCCCGAATAGAAGGACGCGCCCGCCACACCCCGACGGGTACGACGGACGCGTCCTGCGTGCCGCAATGCCGGCGCGGCCCCGATAGTGCGAGCGCCGCGTGGCGGTGGATCAGATCAGGCCGAGGTCCTTGACGGCCTGACGCTCCTGGGCGAGCTCCTCGACCGAGGCGTCGATGCGGGCGCGGGAGAAGTCGTTGATCTCCAGGCCCTGGACGATCGAGTACTTGCCGTCCTTGGCGGTCACCGGGAACGAGGAGATCAGGCCCTCCGGGACACCGTACGAGCCGTCGGAGACGACCGCGGCGGAGGTCCACTCGCCCTCGGCGGTGCCGTTGACCCAGGTGTGGATGTGGTCGATGGCGGCCGAGGCGGCGGAGGCGGCCGACGACGCGCCGCGGACATCGATGATCTCGGCGCCGCGCTTGGCGACCCGCGGGATGAACTGCTCGGCGAGCCACGCCTCGTCGTTGATGACCTCGGCGATGTTCTTACCGTCCACGGTGGCGTGGAAGATGTCCGGGTACTGGGTGGCGGAGTGGTTGCCCCAGATTGCGATGTTGCGGATGGCCGAGACCGGCTTGCCGAGCTTCTTGGCGAGCTGCGCGATGGCGCGGTTGTGGTCGAGGCGGGTCATCGCGGTGAAGCGGTCCGCGGGTACGTCCGGGGCGTGCTGCTGGGCGATCAGGGCGTTGGTGTTGGCCGGGTTGCCGACCACCAGCACCTTGATGTCGTCGGCGGCGCCGGCGTTGATCGCCTCGCCCTGCGGCTTGAAGATGCCGCCGTTGGCCTGGAGCAGGTCACCGCGCTCCATGCCCTTCGTACGCGGGCGGGCGCCGACCAGCAGCGCGACGTTGGTGCCCGCGAACGCCTTCTTGGCGTCGTCGAATACCTCCACACTGTCGAGCAGCGGGAACGCGCAGTCGTCCAGCTCCATCGCGGTGCCCTCGGCCGCGCGTACGGCCTGCGGGATCTCCAGCAGGCGCAGCGCGACCCGCTTGTTCGCACCCAGCAGCTGCCCGCTGGCGATGCGGAACAGCAGCGCGTAGCCGATCTGGCCGGCCGCGCCGGTGACGGTGACGTTGACGGGTGCGTCGCTCACAGGTTTCTCCTTGATGAAGGGCGGATCTCTACCAGGCGATGCTAATCCTGCTCCCGCCCCTGGTCACGTTGGGCGGACTCCGACCAATTGCCAGGGTTTGCGCCGTACGCGTCGCCGTCGCGCCACCCGGCGCCGTCACTCCCACCACCGTTCGCCGGTCGGTATCCGGACCAACCGGTACCGCCGTCGCCCCGGCCCACCCCGCCGCCACACCATCGGGAGTTCTGTGTGATCTTGGCGACGGTCCGCGTGAAATCTGCTCGCATCGCCTCGTCCACCAGGGGCGATGCCTAGGCTGATGGCGGTCACCGAGACCGGCGCCGTTACCGCGAGGGGCACGCGCATGGCACAGGCAGAACTCGTCGCACTGGCCGAGGGGCCACTCTGCGACGCGGTCTACCAGCGGCTGCTGATGCCCGCCTTCCCACCCGACGAACTGCTCACCCTCGCCGCGATCCGCGACGGGCTGCGTACAGGACTGCTCGAAGGGCTGGTCGCGGTTGACGGCGACGGCCGCCCGCTCGGCGTCACCGTCGGCGAGTGGTCACCGGCGGCCCGGGTGATGCTTTTGAGCTACCTGGCGGTGGCCGCCGAGACCCGCGGCACCGGCATCGGTTCGCTGCTCTACACCACCCAGCTCGACCGCTGGCGCGAAACGCTGCGCCCCTGCCTGGTGCTCGCCGAGGTGGAACGCCCCGACGCGCACACCGGCGACGCCCACCGCGGCGACCCGCAGGCCCGGCTGCGCTTCTACGCCCGGCATGGCGCCCGCGCGCTCGACGTGCCGTACTTCCAGCCGGCGTTCGGCCCCGGCCGGGAACGCGTGTACGGCATGCTCCTGCTCGCTCTGCACGTCGATCCGGAGCTGGCCGGTTCCGGTGTCGACACCGTCGCCGCCGAACCGGTACGACAGTTCCTCACTCAATATCTGGGTGCCGCCGAGGGGCGCATCGGGGACGACCCCGCGACCGAGGCGCTCCGGCGAGCCGTCGGCGATCCCGCCGGGGTGCGGTTGCTTCCCGTCGACCGCTACGGCGACATCGCCCGCAGCCGTCACTGACAGACCGAGGGCAGCGGGGACGGTCAGGTCCGGACCCAGGCGTTCACCAGGGCCACCACCGCATCCTGCTGTGCCGCGATGGCGGCCTGATCCGCGAAGGCCACCACCGCCCGGTCCGGGCCGCGCCAGACCAGCAGCCCGCTGGGGTCGTCGAAGCGGAACTCGTCGCGGCTGCGGGCGCCGCAATGGAAGACGAGCTGACACTGGCCGCGCGGGTGCAGGCGGAACGTCACCCGGTCGGTGCCGTCGTAACGGAAGCTGGGCGCGTTCCACTTGACGCACTCCGCGATGTCGGCGTTGGAGTCCAGGATCGCCGCCCGCAACCGCTTGACGCCGGACTTCATCGGGTGGTCGAGCGTGGCCAGGTAGCGCTCCACCTCGACGGATCGATTCGTCATCCAGGGCTCCCTCGCCCGTGGGGCAGCGCCCCGTAGCAACATCGGCGTTCATCATGCCGCGACGGGCCGACACTCTCCGCGGATCAAGGGGTACGGGACGCGATGATGGCCGGCATGGCCTACGTCTTCCTGCTGATCGCGATCGCCTCCGAGGTCGTGGCGACGCGAGCCGCTGAACGGGGAACTGCCGCATGAACCGGGGGAGCTGTCGCGGGACCTGGTGGTGAACGAGCCGTGCGAGCGCTGGTGACCGCACCCGCCACCCCGTATCGTCGCCGGACATGAATGGTGGACCAGGAGTCGAGCTGCCGCGGCGCACCGCGGTGATGTGGCTGCTCGTCGCATTCGCCGTGATCTTCCTGGTCCCCAGCGGCCGGATGGTCCGCATGGCGATGGGCGAGAGCGGGATGCCCCGGCTGCTCCTGGTCTGGGGCATGACCGGCGCGACCGTCCTGGTTACGGTCGTGCTGCCGCTGCTGATCGCCCGGAGCATGCGGCACGGGCACACGTTCGTCTCCGAGGAGGCGGTCACCCGGACCCGGGGTGAGGTGATCAGGAAGCAGATCCGCTTCGAGGAGCTCGTGGAGATCCGCGCACGCTCCAACGGCAGGATGGGTGGCGTCCCCAGTGAGGCGGTGACGCTGATCGCCGCCGACGCGCACGGGAAGCGGCGCGGGCTGCACGTCTCCCGCGTCTTCGTCACCTCGCTGCAACCGCTGCTGGCCCGGTTGGAACGAGAGGTCGCGAGGCGCCCGGAGCTCCTGGCCAACCCACACGAGCGCGAACTGTTTCAAGCAGCCCTGGCCGAGGCCGACTGACCCGGCTCCGGCCTGGTCGTGGCCGCCGGCCAGGGCTCCGGCTCCGGGCCTGGTCGTGGCCGGCGCCGGGCGGACCGGCCGGTCCGCCCGGCGGCCACGGTTCAGCCCTGCTCCGGGACCGCCATCTCGCCGAGCAGCGACCAGTCGCCCTGGTCGACGGTGGTGCTGACGATCTTCGGCGTGGCGACCAGGTGCGGGGGCAGGTCCCGCTGCGCCTTCTTGAAGTGGTCCGACTGCACATGCGCCGCGCCGGCGTCGTCCTGGAAGGCCTCGACCAGCACGTACTCGGTCGGGTCGTCGAGGCTGCGCGACCAGTCGAACCAGAGGCAGCCGGGCTCGGCGCGGGTCGCCTCGGTGAACTCGGCGGCGATCTGCGGCCACTGCTCGGCGTACTCCGGCTTCACCCGGAACTTCGCGGTAATGAAGATCATCTGATGCCTCTCCTCGTCGTCGGCGTCCGCGGTGAGCCGCGTCCGCCTCGATCGGGATTCTAGAAGAAGGGCAGGTCAGGAGATGTGGTGCAGGATCACGTTGTGGACGTGGTGGGCCTTGCGGTCGCCGCGGAACTCCACCTCGTAGGTCTGCGCGCCGACGTGCACGGCGATCGCGCCGGTGGAGAAGAAGGAGCCACCCCAGGACTTGTTGCTCACCACGCTGACGCTGGTGACCTTCGAGTACGGGATGCTGGTGATCGCGAAGCGCTTACCGACGAAGGACTTGTCCTGGATGATCACGCGTCGATTGGTCAGCCCGATGAACCCGGTGCCGGTGCCGACGGCGTCGTAGACGGCGATGATCTGCTCACCGTCGAGCAGTCCGCTCTGAATCTGCTGCAACTGCTCGCGGCGGTCGTACGTCGGTTCTGTCATGCCGACCACGGTAAGAGGTGGCCGCCAGCGTGGCGATCATCAGGGAGCGGGGCGGAAGGTCACCACCGGCGCGGAGATGATCACCCTACGTCGTGCAGGCTCCGGTACGCGTCCTCGATGCGTGCGGCGAGCGTGACCTCACGGTCAGTGAGGATTTCGCTCTCGCAGGGCGAGATGCGGATGGTGGTCTCACCGGAGGCGCGCCGGATGTCGGGACTCAGGCACAGGCAGTCGGCGATCACCTTGATCCGCTCGGTGAGCAGGGCGTGCTGCGCTTCGTTCAGCAGCAGGACACGGGTCACCTGCTCCCCGGTCTGGTCCCACTCGCTGAGGATCGCGAGCGCGTCGTCGAGATATCCGCGCCTCGGGCGGGTACCCCACAGGGTCTTCTTCACGGCACCCCCCGGGCGTCGTTGTCGGCTCGTGGCCAAATCGTCGCCATCCCGTGTCTTGGTCGTTGTCTACAGTCTGTCGTCGGAACGGGCGTGGTGTCCACGGCCACATTTCCTGCTTCTGCGGACCATCCGGTCAGGCCTGCTACCCGAACCGCTGATCTTTCTGGCACTCTTGACGCCGGTGCGGACCGAACGGGGTAACGGCGTGAACCACAACCAGGCAGTTACGGCGTGAACGACAACCAGGCAGTTGACGCGACGCGCCCGGCGGCCCGGGTGGTGGTCGGCGCGGCCATCATCGCCCACGGGCGGGTGCTGGCCTGTGCGCGTGCCGCGCCGCCGGAGGTCGCGGGCCGGTGGGAGTTCCCCGGCGGCAAGGTCGAGCCCGGCGAGAGCGAGGTGGCAGCGCTCGTGCGCGAGTGCGCCGAGGAGCTCGCCGTCCGCGTCGAGGTGGGCGAACGCGTCGGCGGCGATGTGCCCATGGCGCACGGCCGCTCGGTCCTCAAGATCTACACCGCTCGGCTGGTCGGGCCGGCGCAGCCGCGGCTGATCGAGCACGCCGAGCTGCGCTGGCTCGCCGCCGACGACCTAGACAGCGTGGCCTGGCTGCCGGCCGACAAGCCGATCGTGGCCGCCCTGCGCCCGCTGCTCACCGCGTAATCGGGATCGCGGGCGGAAAAGGGGCGAGGGCCGACGGCAGTCACCGTCGGCCCTCGCCGTCACCACGAGACCGGTGCTAGGAGTCCTGCTGCGGGTGGGCGAAGTTGAGGTTCTCCACCGGCAGCGGGAACTTCACGTCGTCACCGAAGGGCGACGGCGCCGCGGGCCGGTCGAAGGTCAGCTCCGTCAGCGGCAGCTTCCCCTTGGCGTCGACCGCGGGCATGCTCGGCCGCGGTACCTCGCGGTGCCAGTTCACACCCCGCTGCGCCTCCAACTCGGCACGCTGATCGTGGGAACCACCCGCGTGCGAGTGGACCGCCCCGGTCGGAGTCTTGGCCGTGTTCACCGTCTGCTCACCGCCCTGGGCCGGACTTCCGTCCTGACCACGTCGAAAGATCTTGCTCCCTAGCCTCACGATTGGATCGTACCTGCGATCCACTACGCGTTCCTTCATGGGGATGATCGCGTTGTCGGTGATTTTGATGTGCTCGGGGCAGACCTCGGTGCAGCACTTGGTGATGTTGCAGAATCCGAGCCCCTGCTCGCTCTGCGCATACGCCTGGCGGTCGGTGCGCGCGTCGAGCGGATGCATGTCCAGCTCCGCCGCCCGGATGAAGTACCGCGGCCCGGCGAAGGCCTCCTTGTTCGGCTCGTGATCGCGGATCACATGGCAGGTGTCCTGGCACAGGAAGCACTCGATGCACTTGCGGAACTCCTGCGAACGTTCGACGTCCACCTGCTGCATCCGGTATTCGCCGGGCGCCAGCTGCGGCGGCGGCGCGAAGGCCGGGGTCTCGCGGGCCTTGGTGTAGTTGAACGACACGTCCGTCACCAGGTCCCGCACGATCGGGAAGGTGCGCAGCGGGGTGACGCTGACCGTCTCGTCCTCGGCGAAGGTCGACATCCGGGTCATGCAGGCCAGCTTCGGCATGCCGTTGATCTCCACCGAGCAGGAGCCGCACTTGCCGGCCTTGCAGTTCCACCGGCAGGCGAGATCCGGCGCCTCGGTGGCCTGCAGCCGGTGGATCACGTCGAGGACCACCTCGCCCTCGTTGACCTGCACCCGGTAGTCGCGCAGGCCGCCGCCGTCGGCGTCGCCGCGCCAGATCCTGAACTGCCGCGTCCCGTCGGACTCGTCGCGTGCGCTGGACGTACCCATCAGTTCACCACCTCCGCGGCGTCGGCTTGCGTGGCGAGGGCGTCGACATCGTTGAGCTCCTCGTCGGTCAGGTACTTGGACAGCTCGCCCCGGTCGAAGAGGCCGATCAGCTCGGGACGCATGGCCGGAACTGGTTTGCGGGTCAGCCGGACCCGGTCGTCGTCGAGGGCGCAGACCAGGTTCACCGACCGCCAGTGGGGATCCATCGCGGGGAAGTCCTCCCGGGTGTGCCCGCCGCGCGACTCCTCGCGCTCCAGCGCCGCCAGCGCCGTGCACTCCGAGACGAGCAGCATGTTCTGCAGATCCAGCGCCAGATGCCAGCCGGGGTTGTAGCGGCGTCCGCCCGCGGCGCTGACCTTCGCCACCCGTTCGCGCAGCTCCGCCAGGCGCGCCAGCGCGTCCTGCAACTCGGCCCGGCGGCGGATGATGCCGACCAGGTCTCCCATCACCACCTGCAGGTCCTGCTGCAGGGCGTACGGGCTCTCGCCGGTCTCGCGGGTCAGCGGTGCGAGCGCCTCCTCGACGGCGGCCTCCACCTCGCCCAGCGCCACCTTCGGGCGCGCCGCCAGCTTCTCCACGTAGGTCGCCGCGTGGCCGCCGGCCCGCTTGCCGAAGACCAGCAGGTCCGACAGGGAGTTGCCGCCGAGGCGGTTGGAGCCGTGCATGCCGCCGGAGACCTCCCCGGCCGCGAAGAGCCCGTGTACGTGCCCGAACGCCCGGGCGCTGTCCGGGTCCACCTCCACCCCGCCCATCACGTAGTGACAGGTCGGCCCGACCTCCATCGGCTCGGCGGTGATGTCCACATCGGCGAGTTCCTTGAACTGGTGGTACATCGAGGGGAGCCGGCGGCGGATCTCCTCGGCCGGCAGGCGGCTGGCGATGTCCAGGTAGACGCCGCCGGCCGGGGTGCCGCGTCCGGCCTTGACCTCGCTGTTGATGGCGCGGGCCACCTCGTCGCGGGGGAGCAGCTCCGGTGGCCGCCGGTTGTTGTCCGGGTCGGTGTACCAGCGGTCGGCCTCGGCCTCGGTCTCGGCGTACTGCTTGCGGAAGACATCCGGGACGTAGTCGAACATGAACCGCTTGCCGTCGGAGTTCTTGAGCACCCCGCCGTCGCCGCGGACCGATTCGGTGACCAGGATGCCCTTGACCGACGGCGGCCAGACCATGCCGGTCGGGTGGAACTGCAGGAACTCCATGTTGATCAGCGTTGCGCCGGAGCGCAGCGCCAGCGCGTGCCCGTCGCCGGTGTACTCCCAGGAGTTCGAGGTGACCTTGTAGGACCGGCCGACCCCGCCGGTGGCGAGGACCACCGACGGCGCCTCGAAGAGCACGAAGTCACCGGACTCGCGGTAGTAGCCGAAGGCACCGGCGATCCGGTCGCCGTCGAGCAGCAGCCGGGTGATCGTGGTCTCGGCGAAGACCCGGATCCGCGCGTCGTAGGAGCCGAACTCGCGCTTGTCCTCCTGCTGCAACGAGACGATCTTCTGCTGCAGGGTGCGGATCAGCTCCAGGCCGGTCCGGTCGCCGACGTGCGCCAGCCGCGGATACTCGTGCCCGCCGAAGTTGCGCTGGGAGATCCGCCCGTCGGGCGTACGGTCGAAGAGCGCGCCGTACGTCTCCAGCTCCCAGATCCGCGCGGGCGCCTCCTTGGCGTGCAGCTCGGCCATCCGGAAGTTGTTGAGGAACTTCCCGCCGCGCATGGTGTCGCGGAAGTGCACCTGCCAGTTGTCGCGGCTGTTGACGTTCCCCATCGCCGCGGCGGCGCCCCCCTCGGCCATCACCGTGTGGGCCTTGCCGAAGAGCGACTTGGAGATGATGGCGGTCTTCTTGCCCGCCAGCCGGGCCTCGATCGCCGCCCGCAGGCCGGCTCCGCCGGCCCCGATGACGACGACGTCGTAATGGTGTCGTTCGATTCGCTCGGTCATAGAGGGCCTCTTCAGTTGATGAAGCGCAGGTCGGAGAACCAGCCGGCGGCGAGCGCCATGACGTAGAAGTCGGTGATGGCCAGGGTGGCGAGGGTGATCCAGGCCAGCTGCATGTGCCGCACGTTGAGCTTGGAGACGAACGTCCAGGCGCGGTAGCGCACCGGATGGGCGGAGAAGTGCTTGAGCCGCCCGCCGATGATGTGCCGGCAGGAGTGACACGAGACCGTGTACGCCCAGAGCATCACGACGTTGCCGAGCAGGATGAGGTTGCCCAGGCCGAAGCCGAAGCCGTCGGCGGTGTTGAAGGCCAGGATCGCGTCCCAGGTGTTGATCAGGGAGATCGCCACCGCGGCGTAGAAGAAGTAGCGGTGCAGGTTCTGCCCGACCAGCGGGAAGCGCGTCTCACCGGTGTAGCCGCTGTGGTTGTCCGGCACCGCGCAGGCCGGCGGGGAGAGCCAGAACGAGCGGTAGTAGGCCTTGCGGTAGTAGTAGCAGGTCAGGCGGAACAGCAGCAGGAACGGCAGGGTGAAGGCCGCCTCCGGGATGATCCACCAACTAGGCAGCCACTGGCCGAAGTGCGAGGCGCCCTCGACGCAGCGGTCGGTGACGCAGGGAGAGTAGAAGGGCGTCAGGTAGTGGTACTGCTCGACCCAGTACCACTTGTGCATGAAGACCCGCACGGTCGCGTAGATGACCCAGGCGCTCAGACCGGCGAAGGTCAGCAGCGGTGCGATCCACCAGCGATCGGTGCGCAGGGTCTTCGCCGAGATGGCCGCCCGCGGGGCCCGGTCGCCGGGTTGCCGGCCCGGACGCGTTACCGACTTCGATGTCATGGGCATGTCTTTCGGGAACGGGGCCCGCGTGCCGGCGGGCCTGATGGAGTTCCGGCCATGTGACGTACGCCGCAAAAGAGTCTTGCTCATGCCTGCCGCTCAGGGAAGCCTGCCGCACCGGATCTCTGGTGTGGATATCCAGAAATTGTTCGATGGCTGCCCGGTTGCCGCGGATGGATCATGGGGCGGCTGACCTGCTGATCTTCACGGGCCGCGCCCCGCGCTCCTTGAGTCTGTCGGGGGTGGACGGCATCCTTGTCGCCGGCTCGTGATGTCGCACGTGATGACAGCGGCATCTATGTAGCTTATTTTCACCCATTGAGGGATGTTGCAGGTTCCTTTCGCCCGGTGGTGTCCGGGTGAGCGCCGGGAGCACCAGCCGAGGAGGGAGGCGCCGCGTGGAGAACGAGCCGACGACGGCCCAGCCCTACCTGCGGGTGACCGATCTGCGAGTCGGATTCGACACCAGCGACGGGCCGCTGCGTGCCGTCGACGGGGTCTCGTTCACCGTGGCGGCCGGCCGCACCCTGGGCATCGTGGGGGAGTCCGGGTCGGGCAAGAGCGTGACGAGCCTGGCGATCCTCGGTCTGCACGACCCGCGGCGCACCACCGTCAGCGGCGAGATCCTCCTCGGCGGCCGGCAGTTGGTCGGCCGCCCCGATGAGGAGCTACGCCGGCTGCGCGGCCGGGAGATGGCGATGATCTTCCAGGATCCGCTCTCCGCGTTGCACCCGTACTACACAGTCGGCAAGCAGATCGCCGAGGCGTACCGGCTGCACCACCGGCAGGCCTCGCGGCGCGCGGCCCGGCAGCGCGCCGTCGACCTGCTCGGCCGGGTCGGCATCCCGCAGCCCGCCCGCCGGGTCGACCAGTACCCGCATGAGTTCTCCGGTGGCATGCGGCAGCGCGCGATGATCGCGATGGCGCTCGCCAACGACCCGCAGCTGCTGATCGCCGACGAGCCGACCACCGCCCTCGACGTCACCGTCCAGGCGCAGATCCTGGACCTTCTCGCCGACCTGCAGGCCGAGTTCGGTTCGGCGATCATCCTGATCACCCACGACCTCGGCGTGGTCGGCCAGGTCGCCGACGACATCCTGGTGATGTACGGCGGCCGCGCGGTCGAGTACGGCAGCACCGCCCGGGTGCTGCGCGAGCCGCAGCACCCGTACACCTGGGGCTTGCTGGCGAGTGTGCCGTCGCTGCACGGGCCGGCCGAGGCCGAGCTGCTGCCGATCAGCGGCAACCCGCCGAGCCTGCTCGCCCTGCCGCCCGGCTGCGCCTTCCACCCCCGCTGCCGCTACGCCGCGCGCAACGGCGACCGGTGCCCCACCGAGGTGCCGGCGCTGCGTGCCGCCGGCGCCGGCGGGCAGCAGGTCGCCTGTCACCTCGACGAGGCGGACCGGGCCCACCTCGGGCCGGGCACAGCGGCGGCGGTGGGGAGGCAGTCATGACAGTGGAAACTCCGCCCGAGCCGCTGCTGCGGGTGACCGGACTGACCAAGCACTTCCCGGTCCGCGGCGGCTGGGGTCGCCGCGGACCGGTCCGCGCCGTCGACGGCCTGGACTTCGAGGTGCCCGCCGGGCAGAGCCTCGGCCTGGTCGGGGAGTCCGGCTGCGGCAAGAGCACCACCGGGCGGATGCTGGTGCGGCTGCTGGAGCCGACCGCGGGGCAGATCGTCTTCGCCGGGCGCGACATCACCCGCGCCCGCGGCCGCGCACTGCGCGCGCTGCGTCAGGACCTCCAGATCATCTTCCAGGACCCGTACGCGTCGCTGAACCCCCGCCACACCGTCGGCGAGATCGTGGCGCAGCCGTTGCGGGTCAACGGCATCAGACCGCCGGGCGGGGTGCCGGCCCGGGTACGCGAGCTGCTGGAGCTGGTCGGGCTCAACCCCGAGCACTACAACCGCTACCCGCACGAGTTCTCCGGCGGGCAGCGCCAGCGGGTCGGCATCGCCCGGGCGCTGGCCCTGCGGCCCAGGCTGATCGTCGCCGACGAGCCGGTCTCCGCCCTCGACGTCTCCATCCAGGCCCAGGTCGTCAACCTCCTGCGCGACCTGCAACGCGAGCTGGGGCTGGCTTTCGTCTTCATCGCCCACGACCTCGCCGTGGTGCGGCACTTCTGCCAGCGGGTGGCGGTGATGTACCTCGGGCGGATCGTGGAGATCGGGGACCGGGCCGACATCTACGAGCGCCCGCAGCACCCGTACACCCGGGCGCTGCTCTCCGCGGTCCCCGACCTCGGTGCGGACCCGCGGACGCGGATCCGTCTCGACGGCGACGTGCCGACGCCGCTCGACCCGCCCTCGGGCTGCCGGTTCCGCACCCGCTGCCCCAAGGCGCAGCCGATCTGTGCGACCTCCGAGCCCGCCCTGATCAGCCGCGACGGCGCCGCCCAGGCAACCGCCTGTCACTTCCCCGAGCCGGCCGGCTCACCGCTTGCCGCCGGAGGGGCGCGATGAGTCTGTCGCCGGGTGAGTTCGCCGCCGCCACCGGGGACCGGCCCGGCGCGCCGTCGCCCGACGTCGCCGACGACGCGGCGCTCGCCGGTCCGCGTGACGCCGGGGTCGTCGGCCGGTCACCGGGGCAGCTCATCCGGGCCCGGCTGCGCCGCGACCGCACCGCTCTGGTCAGCGGTACGGTGCTGCTGCTCTTCGTCCTGCTCGCGCTGGCCGCGCCGCTGATCCAGCGGCTCTACGGGGTCACCCCCAACGAGCGCTTCACCGACCTGCTCGACAGCACCGGTATGCCGCTCGGTTACGTCGGCGGGGTCAGCGGCGAGCACTGGTTCGGGCTGGAGCCCGGCATCGGCCGGGACATCTTCATCCGCATGGTCTACGGCATCCGCACCTCGCTGCTGATCGCGCTCGGCGCGGCGCTGATCACCACCGGCCTCGGTGTGGTGCTCGGGATCATCGCCGGCTATCTCGGCGGTGTCGTGGACGCGGTGATCAGCTGGGTCACCGACGTGGCGCTGGCGATGCCCTTTCTGATCTTCGCGCTCGCGGTGGTGCCGACCTTCTCGCTGCGCTTCTACGGCCCCCGCGACGCCATCCCCACCTGGTTCGCCGTCGGCACGCTGATCGTGGTCTTCGCCGCCTTCGGCTGGACCGGCACCGCCCGGCTGGTCCGCGGCCAGGTCGTGTCGCTGCGCGAACGGGAGTTCGTCGAAGCCGCCCGCGCCGCCGGCGCCGGACTCGGGCACATGCTCTTCCGGCAGCTGCTGCCGAACATCTGGGCGCCGATCCTCGTGTCGTTCTCGCTCACCGTGCCGGCGTACGTCACCGGCGAGGCGGCGCTGAGCTTCCTCGGCGTCGGCCTGCCCGAGTCGGTGCCGAGCTTCGGCCGGATGATCTACCGGAGCATCTCGTACGTGCAGACCGACCCGGCGTACGTCTTCTTCCCCGGCGTCACCATCTTCGTGCTGGTGCTGGCTTTCAACCTCTTCGGCGACGCGCTGCGCGACGCGCTCGACCCGAAGTCGTCACGGTGAGGGGCCCGCGATGCTGCGTTTCCTGCTGAAGCGGTTCCTGCTGGCGGTCTCGGTGCTCTTCGCGGTGAGCGTGATCGCCTTCGGGCTCTTCTTCGCCCTCCCCGCCGACCCGGTCACCGGCATGTGCCCGAAGAACTGCAACGCCGAACGGCTGGATCGGGTCCGCACCGAACTCGGCCTCAACGACCCGAAGACCGAGCAGTACGCCAACTACATGAAGGGCATCTTTGTCGGCCGCGACCTGGGCAGCGCCCAGGGCGGCCAGTGCGCCGCACCGTGCCTTGGCTACTCCTATGTCAACAGCGAGTCGGTCACCGACACCTTCGCCCGGGTGCTGCCGGTGACGCTGAGCGTGGTGCTGCCGGCCGCGGTGCTCTGGCTGGCGCTCGGCGTCGGCCTGGGCATGGTCTCGGCGCTGCGCCGCGGCACGCTGCTGGACCGGATCTCGATCGGCTTCACGCTGACGTTCGCCTCGATGCAGCTCTACTTCGTCGGCGCGGTGCTGCTGCTGATCTTCGTCTACACCTGGAAGATCCTGCCCACCCCGCGGTACGTCTCGCCGCTGGAGGACCCGCTCGCCTGGGCGCAGGGGATGGTGCTGCCCTGGCTGACGCTGGCGCTGATGTTCTCCGCGATCTACGCCCGGCTCGCCCGCGCCCAGATGGTCGAGACCCTCAACGAGGACTTCATCCGCACCGCCCGCGCCAAGGGGGCACCGAAGCGGCGGGTCTACGGGCGGCACGCGCTGCGCGCCGCGATCACCCCGATCGTCACCGTCGCCGGGCTCGACGTCGGCAGCGCCCTGGGCGGCACGGTGATCACCGAGACCACCTTCGGGCTCCAGGGGCTGGGGCGCACGGCGGTCGAGGCGGTCCGGCAGGGGGACCTGCCGACCATCATGGCCACCGTTCTGCTCGCCGCCGTCTTCGTGGTGGTGGCGAACCTGGTGGTGGACCTGCTCTACGCCTTCATCGATCCGCGGGTCCGGCTCGGATGAGCAGGCCGCCGGCGTACGGCGATCGACACGACCGGTCTCCCGCGCGCAACGCGCCGGCGCGGTCGATGCGACGGAATTCTCAACCGGAGGAGTGAGGTATGCGAGCAAGACTCGTCACCGCCGCGGGCGGTGCGCTGGCACTGGCCGTGGCGCTCGGGGCGTGCAGTGAGAACACCGGGGACAGCGACGACGTCCTCGACCCGAACCAGGTCCGCACCGGAGCCATCGCCACCGACCCCAAGGACTCGATGGGCCCGGCGCCCGAGGTGCCCGGCGCGACCAGGGGCGGCACGTTCCACATCCTGCGGGAGAGCAAGATCTCCCACCTGGACCCGCAGCGGGCGTACTCGTTCGCCGGCCTGATGGGCAGCCAGCTCTACGCCCGTACGCTGACCGCCTTCACCGACGACGGCAAGGGCAACGTCACCCTCGTCGGCGACCTCGCCGAGACCCCCGGCGCGAACGTCGACGGTGACTGCAAGGTCTGGGAATTCAAGATCAAGGACGGGGTGAAGTTCGAGGACGGCTCGGCGATCACCAGCAAGGAGATCGCGTACGGGATCGCCCGCTCGTTCAGCCCCGACCTCACCGGCGGCCCGACCTACCTGCAGGAGTGGCTGGCCGGCACCGCCCAGTTCGACACCGCCTGGCAGTTCGCCGAGAGCCCCGACTCCCTGCCGCCGGGACTGAGCACCCCGGACGACAAGACCCTGCGCTTCGAGTTCGCCCAGCCCCGCTGCGACCTGCCCTTCGCCGCGTCGCTGCCGGCCACCGCGCCGCTGCCGCCGGCCAAGGACACCGGGGTGAACCTCGACAACCAGCCCTTCTCCTCCGGGCCGTACAAGATCACGAAGCACACGCCCGGCGTGGAGCTGGTGCTGGAGCGCAACGAGCACTGGGACCCGAACACCGACCCGGTACGCCACCAGTACCCGGACCGGTTCGTCTGGTCCTTCGGCGCCGACCAGACCGCGCAGACCAACCGGGTCATCGCCGACACCGGCGACGACGCCGCCGCGGTCGCCACCGGCGCGGTCCCCGCGGAGCTGGTCTCCCGGGTCGCCGGAGACCCCGCGATCAAGGAGCGGACGCTCATCTCGGCCACGCCGAACGCGTTCCGCCTCGCCATCAACACCACCCGGGTCACCGACCTGTCGGTGCGGCAGGCGATCAACCACGCCATCGACCGCAGCAGCATCGTCAAGGGCCTCGGCGGCCAGTACGGCGCCGTCGCCTCCACCACTCTGCTGCCGCCGGCCACCCTCGGCTACCGCAACCACGACGCCTACCCGGCCGGCGAGAGCGGCGACCCGGGCAAGGCCAAGGAGCTGCTCGCCGGCCGGACCCCCGAGCTGGTGCTGGTCACCTCCGACGAGACGGTCGCCCAGGAGCGGGCCGGGCACATCAAGGCCGCGCTGGAGAAGGCCGGGTTCAAGATCGTCATCAAGCCGGTCCCGGCCGACGGCTACCTGGACACCGTCAAGAAGAAGGACAACCCGTACGACATCTGGGTCGACTCCTGGGCCGCGGACTGGCCCAGCGGCGCGGCGATCCTGCCGGTGCTCTTCGACGGGCGCAGCATCAAGGACGAGGGAAACAGCAACACCTCCCAGCTCAACGACCCGGGGATCAACGCCGAGTTCGACCGGGTCCTCGCCATGGACCCGGTCGCCCAGGCCGACGAGTGGTCGAAGCTCGACGAGCGGATCATGAAAGAGCACGCGCCGGCGGTGCCGCTCTACGTCGAGGTGGTGACAGTGGCGCACGGCTCCAAGGCCGGCGGCCTCTTCATCGGCAGCATCTTCGGCTGGACCAGCTTCGTCAACGCCTACGTCAAGCAGTAGAGCCGTGTCGTTCGCCGGCGCCGTCCACCCCGGACGGCGCCGGCAACGCCGCAGTCAGCCGGCCAGGGTTCGGTCCGGCTTCTAGACGTTGCGGCGCAGGAAGTCCAGCTCCAGCCGGAGCAGCCGCTCGGCGATCCCACCGGCCGCCATGTGCGTCACGCTCGGCAGCGGCAGCACCGAGTGCGGACGTCCCGAGGCCAGCAGCGCCGCCGAGAGCCGCCAGGTGTGCGCCGCCGAGACGTTGTCGTCGACCATCCCGTGCACCAGCAGCAGCGGACGGGCATCGTCGGGCCGGGCCGGCGGCTCCGCCGCCAGCTCCACCAGCGAGTGGTGCGCGTAGACCTCCGCCGCGTCCTGCGGCAAACCCAGATAGCGCTCCGTGTACGCCGTGTCGTACAGGGCCCAGTCGGTCACCGGCGCGCCGGCGATCCCGCAGCGGAACAGCTCCGGGCGGCGCAGCACCGCCAGCCCCGCCAGCCAGCCGCCGAACGACCAGCCGCGGATCGCCACCCGCTCCAGATCCAGATCGGGGTGCTTCTCCGTCAGCGAGGTCAGCGCGTCGATCTGGTCGCCGAGCACCACGTCGGCCACCCGCCGGTGGATCGCCTTCTCGAACGACGGGGTGATCCCCGGCGTACCGCGGTTGTCGATCGTCACCACGGCGAACCCGGCGTCGGCCAGCCACTGCCGTTCCAGCCACGCCGACCGGGCCGAGAGCACCTCCTGGTGGCCCGGCCCGCCGTAGCAGTCGAGCAGCACCGGCAGCTTGCGGCCGGTGACGTGCCCGCGGGGATAGAGCACCGCCGCCGGCATCCGCCGGTCGGTGACCCGGTCCAGCATCGGCCGCGGCGCGTACGGCGGCGTCGCGGCCAGCGACCGCAGCGCGCCGATCTGCTCCCCGTCGCGCCAGACGCTCCACCGCACCCCCGGATGGTCCAGCGACGCCGCCCCGATCACTGTCACGTCCCCGCCGACGGCGGCGGTGTGCCAGCCCGGTTCGCTGGTGACCCGCTTGGCCTCCACGCCCGCGCCGATCGTGGTGCGCACCCGGAACAGCTGCTGGTGGCCGGGGTCGCCGTCGCTCGCCTCCACCAGCACGTCGGCGCGGTTGCGCTCGGCCGGCAGCCGCCCCACCACCCGCCGCACGTAGAGCGACGGGGGCGTGAGCAGGGTGCCGTCGGCGAAGAGGCAGCGGGCGTCGTACCCGTCGTGGCCGAGTTCGCCGCCGACCAGCACCCGCCCGTCGGGCAGGTGCGCCGGGGTGCCGGGAATCGGCTCCACCCAGCGCGGGTCGGCCAGCTCGGCGTGCACCTGTGTCTCCCCGGTGCGCGGGTCGATCGCCAGCACCAGTCCGTGCTGCTGCTCCCGGCGCAGCACCGTGATCAGCGGATTGCCCGCCGTCCAGTGCACCGCCGCCAGGTACGGGTAGGTCTCCCGGTCCCAGTGCACGTCCACCCAGCCGCCGTCGAGGTCCAGC
>Ga0233363_1000080_pt1 | contig 47040 bp, 43 predicted proteins | sample ElkDunMinimDraft_18_FD_191534 | JGI IMG/M metagenome (GOLD analysis project Ga0233363, IMG submission 191534) | Fecal eukaryotic communites from dung pellets of Tule Elk in California, USA - Elk Dung C16 | ecosystem: Host-associated > Mammals > Digestive system > Large intestine > Fecal | place... | reverse complement strand
ATGTTGGACACCAATCTCAAGACCCAGTTGAAAGCCTACCTGGAGAAGGTCAGCCAGCCTTTCGAGATCGTCGCGTCCCTCGATGACGGCGAGAAATCCCAGGAGATGCTCAGCCTGCTGCAAGACATCGCCGGGCTCTGCGACAAGATCACCCTGCGCACCGATGGCAGCGACGCCCGTCGCCCGTCGTTCGCGCTCAACCGTATCGGCGGCAACATCAGCCTGCGTTTTGCCGGCCTGCCGATGGGGCACGAATTCACTTCGCTGGTGTTGGCCTTGCTGCAGGTCGGCGGCCATCCATCGAAGACCGCGGCTGATGTGATCGAGCAGATCAAGAACATCGAAGGCGAGTACAACTTCGAAACCTACTTCTCGCTGTCGTGCCAGAACTGCCCCGACGTGGTCCAGGCGCTGAACCTGATGGCCGTGCTCAACCCCAACATCCGCCACGTGGCCATCGACGGCGCGCTGTTCCAGGATGAAGTCGAAGCCCGTCAGGTCATGTCGGTGCCGAGCATCTACCTCAACGGTGAACTGTTCGGCCAGGGCCGCATGGGCGTAGAGGAAATCCTCGCCAAGCTCGACACCGGTGCCGCCGCACGTGACGCCGAGAAGCTCAACGCCAAGGACGCCTTCGACGTATTGGTCGTTGGCGGTGGCCCGGCCGGCGCGGCGGCGGCCATCTACGCCGCGCGCAAGGGCATCCGCACCGGTGTGGCGGCCGAGCGTTTCGGCGGCCAGGTGCTGGACACCATGGCCATCGAGAACTTCATCTCGGTGAAGGAAACCGAAGGCCCGAAACTGGCCCGCGCGCTGGAAGAGCACGTGCGCGAGTACGACGTCGACATCATGAACCTGCAACGTGCCGCCGCGCTGATCCCGGCCGGTGCCGACGGTCTGCATGAAGTGAGGATGGAAAATGGCGCCTCGCTCAAGGCCAAGACCCTGATCCTCGCCACGGGTGCCCGCTGGCGTGAAATGAACGTGCCCGGCGAACAGGAATACCGTGGCCGTGGCGTCGCCTACTGCCCGCACTGCGATGGCCCGCTGTTCAAGGGCAAGCGTGTGGCAGTGATCGGCGGGGGCAACTCGGGTGTGGAAGCGGCGATCGACCTGGCCGGCATCGTTTCCCATGTCACGCTGCTGGAGTTCGGTGAAGAACTGCGTGCCGACGCCGTGCTGCAGCGCAAGCTGCAGAGCCTGCCCAACGTCACCATCATCAAGATGGCGCAGACCACCGAGGTCAAGGGTGATGGCCAGAAAGTCACCGGCCTGGTCTACAAGGACCGCACCAGCGAGACGCTGCAGGACATCGAGCTGGAAGGCATCTTCGTGCAGATCGGCCTGCTGCCCAACAGCGACTGGGTCAAAGGCAGCGTCGAGCTGAACCGCTTCGGCGAGATCATCGTCGACGCCAAGGGCCAGACCAACATCCCTGGTGTGTTCGCTGCCGGAGACGTGACCACGGTGCCATACAAGCAGATCGTCATCGCGGTGGGTGAAGGCGCCAAGGCCTCGCTGAGCGCCTTCGATCACCTGATCCGGACTTCGGCACCGGCATAAGCGGCAAAGCGCCAAAGCGTAAAAAAGGGAGCGACCCGAAAGGTCCGCTCCCTTTTTTATTTCCATCGCGCCTCACGTTAGGCTTTGATTTCTCTATGGAGGGCAGGGGATAGATGACGCCCATCCGCAGTCTATTGCGGTACAAGCGGATCCTCGGCGTCGGCTACAAGCGAGCAACTAAGCGTTTGTGGCCGGTTTGTCATGTATCTGCAGCAGTTCAGGAGCTATCCACTGATGATGAAAGCGGATACACCGCAAAGCCCCCGTGGTGCTGTGGTTACGTTGAGCAACAGGGCTCAGGAGCCGCAGCATGAAGCCGCCGTTCACGCAGAGTTGGCCAGGCGTATCGCCGAGTTACGGAGCATGGTATTCCTGGGCGAATACGACCCCGACACCAACTATCCGGGAAAGCTCTATTTCATTCCCTCCGGCACCATCATCGGCATCAGCCGGGCCCGTGAGTTGGGCCTGGGTGGCGAGTCGGATCTGTTCGGTGGAGTGGTGCCGCAGCCCTTTGTCGAAACGAAGGCCATTTCCCACCCGCTGATACGTCCCGACGCCGATGCGCCGGTTGGCTGGTCGCGAATCTTTAGTGCGCGGGTGAAGGACTGTGTGCTGCAGGGTTATAGCGCGTTCTCCCTGTCCGACGCGCGGGAGGCGGGGCGCCGACTGTTGCAGGAAGGGCCGTTACGGCTCAAGCCCGTGCGTGCGACAGGCGGTCGTGGTCAGCAACGTGTCGACAGCGATTTTGAACTGGGTCAGGCATTGGCACAGCTCGACGAGCAGGAGGTAAGCCAGTACGGCTTGGTGCTTGAGACGCATCTGGACCAAGTGACCACATACAGTGTCGGACAGGTGCGGGTTGCCGGCAAGGTGCTCAGCTATCACGGCACGCAGCGGCTGACCCAGGACAATGGTGGCAACATGGTCTACGGAGGCTCTGACCTGCTGGTGCTGGAAGGCGGGTTCGATGCCCTGTTGACCCTTGGTTTGGATGAGTCGACCCGGCTGGCCGTGTCGCAGGCACAGGCGTATGACGAGGCAGCGTCCAGTTCATATCGCGACTTCTTTGCCTCCAGGCGCAACTACGATGTGGCGCGCGGCGTGGATGGCAAGGGCCGTTCATGTTCTGGCGTGCTGGAGCAATCCTGGCGGATTGGCGGAGCCAGCAGCGCCGAAATTGCCGCACTGCAGATGATCGCTCAAGGCACGGTGGGGACGGCAGTGCGGGCCTCATCGGTGGAGTTGTATGGCGAGAATCCAAGTGTGCCTGCAGCCGCGACCCTGATGTTCCAAGGGCATGACGCGGAAGTGGGTTTCATCACCAAATACGTCACGGTAGCGGCTTATGGCGACCCATAGCGAGGCGGTGGACATACTGGTCGAGAACGAGCATATCGCCGGAACCTTCCTCACACCCCCGACAAAGCTGCCCGGCGTATTGTTCGTGCATGGCTGGGGCGGTAGCCAGGTCCGTGACCTGGCACGCGCTCGCGGTATTGCCGGGCTCGGCTGCATCTGTCTTTCCTTTGATCTGCGCGGTCATGCCCAGACCCTGGCCCAGCAGCAGACGGTGACGCGCGAGCAGAACCTCAAGGATCTGCTGGCAGCCTACGACCTGCTGGCCCGACATCCGAATATCGACCCATCGGCCATTGCGGTCGTGGGTACCAGTTACGGCGGCTACCTGGCCGCGATTCTGACCTCGATGCGGCAGGTGCGCTGGTTGGCGATGCGGGTACCGGCACTCTACTGCGACGAGGATTGGCAAATGCCCAAGCGCCAGCTTGATCGTGAAGTGCTCAACCGGCTCCGACACAGTCGGGTCAGTCCTGAGCAAAATCGCGCGCTTGCAGCCTGTGCTGCGTTCACGGGAGACGTGCTGATCGTCGAGTCGGAGCAGGACGCTTTCGTTCCGCACGAGACCATCATGAGCTACCGGGCGGCGTTCCAGCGCACGCATTCACTGACCCATCGCATCATTCTCGGCGCCGATCACGCCTTGAGTAATGAAAGCTGCCAGCGCGCCTACACCGACATTCTGGTGAACTGGGCGACCGAGATGGTAGTGGGCGGGCGACTCAACAGCCGCAAAGACGAATAACCCAGTGTTAGCGTTGTTGCAGTCGCATGCCCTCGGCGTCATTGGTAGGGAATACGGGTCGGTGGGGCGTATGCCATGTACAACAGCGCATCGCGGTTCGGCCACAGATGTGCGGCCTTTGGTAAGGCCTGCACGGCAGCCATCTCCATGCAGTGATAGCGCCCCCCAGGAGGACGACGACCAGCGCTTCCCGTGCCGGCAGCCCGTCGCGCCTGGAGGGCGCTGGCGTGCGCGTTCAGGCGTTCGCACTGTTCGGCGCGCTGGCTGCTTGCCAAAGGATTTCGGCACAGCCCTGGCGACGAGCGATCAAGCGGGCGGCTACGAAGAACAGGTCGGACAGGCGATTCAGGTAGGCCAGCCCCACCGGGCGCAACGGTTCGCTGGCGTTGAGGTGCTGACAGCGGCGTTCCGCTGTGCGCGCCAGGCTTCGGCACAGGTGAGCCAGCGCGATCAGGCGTGAGCCTCCGGGCATGATGAAATCTTTCAAGGGGCCCAGCTCCTCGTTCCAGCGGTCGATGGCGCCTTCCAATCGACTGATTTCCGCTTCGTCGAGCGCTTGGTATTCCGGCATGGCCAGCTCGCCGCCCAGATCGAACAGGCGGTGCTGGCAGGGGCTCAGCACTTCTATCAGCTCGGCGAGCCCCGGCCGTTGCGCTTGTTCTTGTTCAAGCTCTGCCAGCAGCAACCCCAGCTGGCTATTCAATGTATCCAGCTCGCCCATGGCTTCGACTCTCGGGTGGCTCTTGGGAACGCGACGGCCATCGGCCAGCCCGGTCTCACCTTGATCGCCGGTGCGTGTGTAAATCTTCGACAGTCGGTTGCCCATCTTCGGTCCTTGTTAATTGCTGATTGATTCGGGTGGCGTGGAGAGCGGCAGGCGCAGGGTAAAGGTGGTGCCCTGTCCGGGACGGGATTGCATCTCCATCTGTCCCTTATGGTTATTGGTGATGATGAAATACGAGACGGAAAGCCCGAGCCCGGTACCCTGGCCGACTTCCTTGGTGGTGAAAAACGGCTCGAAGATACGCTTGCGCACATGCTGCGGTATACCGCCGCCGTTGTCCTCGACCTGAATTTCTGCCCATGGCGGGCTCAGGCGGGTACGCAGGATGATTTGCCCTGGTACGCCGTCGGCTTTCTGGTGGATAGCCTGCGCAGCGTTCTTCAGAAGATTCAGCAGGACCTGCTCGAGCTCGTTGCCAATGCAGGGCACGCGGTCGAGCTGCGGGTCGAAGTCGCGAACGATATTGATGGCGCGAAAGTCGAACCCGTCGATCAGGGCGAAATCGCTGCCTGCGATCTCTAGCGCCTGGTCGATCAGTACCGGCAATTGGCACTCAGCCAGCTGGCGATTGCTCATCCGGCTGAAACTGAGCATGTGGCTGACTATCTTGGCCGCGCGCGAACCTGCCTGCTGGATACCGTCCAACAGCTGCGGTACTTCGCGGCGTTGCAGGTATTGGTTGACCGCTTCCAGCTTTACGCCGGTTTCCTCGGCTGTTTCGCGATTGCGTTCCAGCTCGGGAGATAGTCGTCGGCGGATGTTCTGCGCGTTGTGCAGGATGGCGCCGAGCGGGTTGTTGATTTCATGGGCCATGCCAGCTGCCAGGCTGCCGACCGAAAGCATCTTCTCAGACTGCACCATGATCTCTTCCATGTTTATCCGCTCGGTGATGTCGTCGATGCGAATCACTACCCCACGGCCGCCACGCCCCATCAGCGGATAAAGCGTCAGCGCGAAATGTCGGGGTTCCTCGTTGATAACCCAGGTTACACGCTCGACCTTGGCCACCTGGTGATGCTCGGATGCGAGACGGATTTGCGTCAGAAAGGGCTTGAGCGGTTCGAAGGCGATAAACACCGGCTGATTCAGCGCATCATCCAGAGAGGTGCCGGAGAGCTGGCTGGCCTGCTGATTCCATTGAGTGACATAGAGCTGTTCGTCCAGCGCGATGAGCGCAGAGGGCATGGAATCGATGATGCTGTTGAGGTAATGCTGGAAGCCGGTGAGTTTCTGCTCGATCTTGCTGCGCACCTGAACTTCCAGCTCCAGCCTGCGATTGGAGTGGCGCGTTTCTTCGGCCAGTCCCTGGGCATGGTCGAAGGCTTCCTGCGCCTCATCGCGGGCGCGCTTTAGCTGCTGCTCGCGTGCCTCCATGCGCGACAGCATGGTATTGAACGCGTCGGCGAGGCGACCGATCTCGTCCTGGTTCTTCGGCGTGGCGCGTAGCGAGTAGTTTTCTTCACGGGTGACCTGGCGCGACAGTGCCTCGAGGTCGCGGATCGGGCGGCTGATCAACTGCCGGATCTGTCGCGCGACGATGATCCATAGCAACAGACTGACCAACAGTATTGCCAGGCTGGCCGTCAGCGTGCCCTTGTAAAAGGCGTTCGGCAGTTCGCTGCTAGCCACCATCAACAGATGGCCGGTTCGACCATCCTTGGCTGGCAGCGCTACCAGCAGGTTGGCGCGTATCTCACTGGCTTGCCAGGAGGGCACATTTTCCAAGCGTTGCGGTAGTGCCAGCTGCTCGCCGCGCTGAATTTGCGCGAGGCTATTACCAGCCGCGTCGTAGATTATCGCGGCGCGCAGGGGTGGGTAATCCGCCAGGCGATCGAGTATTGCGCTGGCCGATGAGCCAGAGGCCAGCGCCTGGCTGCTCAGTTCCTCGGTGGCGATCAGCGTGCCTAGGGTATGCAGGGCCTGCGGCGCAACGCTCTGACGGGAAATCCAGTAGGCGGCACTGATGAAGGCGAGATTGGAAACCAGTAGAACGGCCGCTAGCAGGACGAGCATAGCGACCAGCAGTTTGCGACCGACCGGAAGGTTTTCGAGCTGCTGGCGCAGATTCATGGAGGCACGGCTTGGCAGAAGGATCTCTGCAGGGTAGCGGCGCCTCAGTCTCTGGGCAATCCGCGACGGTCCAGCAATGTCTGCAAGCGCTGATGCAGCTCGTTCAGCTGGGGCAGTTCGAGGCCGAGATTTATCCCGGTACGGCAGGCATGACCCAACAGGTAGGTTATTTCGGTACGGCGTCCCGCTCGAACGTCTTGGTGCATCGAGGAGTAATTGGCCGCGGTCGCTTGGATGACGCGTCGTACGTCATCCGCCAGCCCGACCGCCAGTTCGGGATAACCACTGGCCACGAGCAGCGCAGCAAGTTCGCCACACAACCCATCAAGCGCCTGAGGGTGGGCCAGAAGATCACCGTTGCGGCAGTCGTGCAGCACGCTCAGCGGATTGATCGCACAGTTGAGCGCCAGCTTGTGCCACAGGCGACCCATGATATCGGCCGTCCAGTGGTGGGGGATCGATGCGTTGTCGAGGTCTGCTAGCCAGGGGGGAGGCGTCGAGTCGCTCGGGTCACCCAGCCAGTTCTGTCCAACGCCTGCAAAAGTGGCGTGAAAACCATCCTGGCGGTAGGCGCCTTCGGTACTGGAAACAAAGATGCAGCGCGTATTGGGCCAACGCTCGGCCACCGTCTGCTGGCTGCCGAGGCCATTTTGAAGTAACAGGATTTCACTTCCTGCACAGAGCCGTCCGGCGACTTGGGCAACGGCGTTCTCGGCATCGTATGCCTTGCAGGCAACCAGCAAGCGGCCAATCGGAGTGCTGGCTTGCGCCAGCTCTGCGGGGATCTTGTAAAGCTGGGTCCGGCCGTTCTCTGTAAGGCGGAGGCCGCCGGCGTTCTGGTAATCGGCAAGACGCTGGGAATTGCGCAAGATCAGTTGGGCCGACTGACCGGCCCTGGCTAGGCGGCTCGCCCACAGAATGCCGAGACTGCCAGCGCCAAGAACATGCCAGGTAGTCATCGCATCAGTCTGATTGCTTCAGGCGCAGTGGCACGATGCGTCCGGTGGCATAGGCATCGCGTAACAGCGTCCGAGCCTGGGTGGTGACCGCAGGGGCATCGGTGGGAAAAGCGCCTGAATCTACGCTGACCAGGCTGATGCCTGCCTTGAGCGAGACGAAGCCTTCGCTGGTTTTGAATGCTTTGAGATTCAAGCCTTCGTGCAGGCGCTTGAAGCTGCTGGGTGAGCAGGCTTTTATATCATCGACCAGAGCCAAGAGGCCGAAATGGTCTTCATCCAGACGGCTGATCACATCCAGCGGCCGCACCAGCTGTTGCAGGCGACGCGCCACCCCCCGAAGCAGTTCGTGATGATATTGCTCGCCGTGCCGATCCCGCTGGGCCGCCAGTTCCTGCAGGCCGATCACCAGGTAGCACAGCGCGCCGCCCCGGCTCTCGATCTGGCGCAGGCTATCGCCCAGCTTTTGGTCCATGTAACGCGAATTGCCCAGCCCGGTGACCGGGTCGATCAGGTTGCGTTGTTCCAGCCCGTTGAGGTTGTCGTTCAGCGTGCGGTTGGCGTGCGTCAAGCGCTGCAGTGATCCGCAGAGGCGGTCGGCGGCATAGACGCGAGGTAGCAGCTGCTCATGCATTGCAGATTTACTGATGAAATCGTCCACCCCGCGGTCGAACGCCTGACTCAGCACATCTTGTCCGTCGCGGCCGGTGAGAAGGATGACGTAGGTGTAGTGAGCGGTCATCTCGTCCTGTTGGCGAACCTGGGCAGTCAGCTCCAGACCGTCCATTTCGGGCATCAGCCAGTCGGCTAGCAGCACGTTGGCGGGGCGCTCTTCGATAAGTGCAAGTGCGGCGCTGGCACTGTCGGCGAAACGAATGTCCTGATAGCCGGCCTTAGCCAGTGCACGGCCGATCATCACGCTGGAGAATTTGGCGTCATCGACAACCAGAATACTGAGTTGAGGGTTGGGCATTGATGATCTCGGATGAATTGCTGTCGTATCGCTAGAGGCCAGGCGCCGCCAGATCGAACGGTTATAATGATCGCGTATTTCCATCGTCTCACAAGGCGCGCTCGGTCACACCGCGGCGCCTTTAATTTGGAGAAATGTCATGCCCTCGTTTGACGTGGTGTCCGAGCTGGACAAACACGAAGTCACTAATGCTATCGACAATGCCATGAAAGAGTTGGAACGACGCTACGATCTGCGTGGTAAAGGCAGTTTCGAGCACAAGGACCTGACGGTAACCCTGACCGCAGATGCCGACTTCCAATTGGAGCAGATGCTCGAAATTCTCAAGTTGAGCCTGGTCAAGCGCAAGATCGATATTCAGTGCCTCGAGCTCAAGGATCCCTATCCCTCGGGCAAATCGGTGAAGCAGGAAGTGATCCTGCGCGAAGGCATCGAAAAGGAGCTGGCCAAGAAAATCGTTGCGTATATCAAGGACGCCAAACTCAAGGTTCAAGCGGCTATCCAGGGAGAGCAGGTGCGCGTTACCGGTAAGAAGCGCGATGACTTGCAAGAGGCCATAGCGCTGTTGCGTGGCCATGAATTCGGCATGCCGCTGCAGTTCAACAACTTCCGCGATTGATCCAATTTCTGCCGTCTGTTTTTTTCGATAGCGCCGGGCCCGCCAGGGTTCCGGCTGTCAACGGAGCTGTACTCTATGGACCTGAGCGTCGATTATCTGGTCGATCTTTCCGAATCCTGGCTACCTATCGTTGTGCAATACGGTGCTCAGGTAACGCTAGCACTGCTGACATTTCTGCTCGGCTGGTGGCTGATCAATAGTCTGATGGGCCGAATCAGCAGCCTGCTGCATCGGCGAAACGTGGATCCGACACTGCATGGATTCGTCGGCAGTCTCGCCAGTATTGTGCTCAAGGTACTGCTGCTGGTCAGCGTTGCCTCCATGGTCGGAGTAGAAACCACGTCGTTCATCGCCGTCATCGGCGCTGCCGGTCTTGCTATTGGCCTCGCCTTGCAAGGCAGCTTGGCGAACTTCGCAGGTGGCGTGCTGATTCTGCTGTTCCGTCCGTTCCGGGTCGGTGAGTGGATTGAAGCGCAAGGCGTTGCGGGAACCGTGCATTCGATCCAGATTTTCCATACGGTACTCAAGACCGGCGACAACAAGACGGTGATCGTACCCAACGGTAGCCTGTCCAATGGCCATATCACCAACTACTCGCGTGAACCGCGTCGCCGCGCGGAAATCAACGTCGGCATCGATTACAGCAGCGACATCAAGCTGGCACGGAAAATCCTGCTGGAGATTGCCGAGGATCCTCGTGTGCTCAGGGAGCCCGAGCCCGCCGTGTTCGTAACCGGCCTGGGGGATAGCTCGGTGAATCTTTCATTGCGGGTCTGGGTGGCGACGGGCGATTTCTGGCCAGTGACCTTCAGCTTCACGGAGCAGGCCAAGGAGCGTCTGACGGCCGCAGGAGTAGGCATTCCATTTCCGCAGCGGGTGGTGCACTTGGTACAAAGCGCGGCTTGAGCAGGTGCAAAAAGAAACCGGCAACGCCGACTTCGTTACCTCAGGGGTGTTCGGATACAGCCTCCCGTTCCGGTCCGTCCGGCTGGTGTCGGCTGCGTCTCCATTGCCAGACGATCAGCACCAGCGTCGGTACTCCGAGCAGAGCGGTTACCAGGAAGAAGTTGCTGTAGCCGAGATTCTCGACCATCACTCCTGAATAACCACCCAGCAGGCGTGGCAGCAGCAACATCAGGGAGCTGAGAAGGGCGTACTGAGTGGCGGAGAATTTGAGATTGGTCAGGCTCGACAGGTAGGCGACGAATGCCGTGGAGGCGAGCCCGCCACTGAAGTTGTCACAGGAAATGGTGACGATCAGCATGTTCAGGTTCGCGCCCATTTCTACCAGCAGCATGAACAGAAGGTTGGTTGCCGCCGAGGCGACGCCGCCGATGAACAGGATGGGCAGGATGCTGAAACGTACGATCAGCAGACCGCCAAAGGCTGCGCCCAGCAGTGTCATGATCAGCCCGAACAGCTTGCTTACACTGGCGATCTCGTCCTTGGTGAAGCCCTGGTCGATGTAAAAGACATTGGCCATGACACCCATCACGGTGTCCGACATCCGGTAGGTTGCGATCAGCCCGAGTAGCAGCAGCGCCTGCCAGCGGTAACGCAGGATGAAGTCGGTGATCGGTGTCAGCACTGGCCCCATGAGAATGCGTCCCGGCGCCGACAAGCAGCCCCAGCAGATGAGCAGGTACATGGTGCCCCGCGGCCAATAGCCGCCCCAGTAGGACTGGAACATCCCTGTGGTGGATACCATCAGGATGATCAGCACGATCACCGAGACTGCCTGATGCACGAAGTCGAAACGCGGCGGGCGCTGGCGCTGGCCGGCCTGGTTGAGCATATGTCGGACGGGGGTCAGCAGCGAGCATCCCCATGGCGATAGAGAACCAATGATGAACAGCGCGTAGAGCATCGCTCGCGGCCAGGCATGGGCGATCAGCGCATTGATCATGGCCGGCACCGACACCAGCAGCACCAGTAGCAGGCCTACCGATGCCAGCTGGTGGTTGAAGGTGTAGCGCGAGGGCTCGTTGGGCAGTGGCGCTGCCGCTTGCGGTTCTGGAATCAGCAGGCTGGTGATGAGGCCCGGCACGATTAGCAGGGCAAACGCCATGTAGGTGGTCGCCCACGCCGCTTGGTTGTAGTCCAGGCTGCTCGAGCCCAGCCATTCGGCGAGGAACAGCGCGCCGGCGCTGGCCAGCAGCATGGCGACGCGATAACCGGTCATGTAGCTGGCTGCCAAGGTGGCCTGCATGCGGTCTTCGGCAATCTCCAGTCGATAGGCGTCGATGGCAATGTCCTGGGTCGCCGAAGCGAAGGCGACGGCAACGGCCAGTGCGATCAGTAGCGTCAGGTTTTCCTGGGGGTTGCACAGCGCCATGCCGATCAGGCCGATGGCGATTACCGCCTGGGACAGCACCAGCCACGAACGGCGCTTGCCAAGTGCGCCGAGCCACGGCAGGCGCCATTGGTCGAGCATGGGCGACCAGACCCACTTGAAGGCATAGGCGAGGCTGATCCAGCTGGCGAAACCGATGGTCTCGCGGGACACGCCTGCTTCACGCAGCCACACCGAAAGCGTAGAGAACACCAGGATCGCCGGCAGCCCGGCGGCAAAGCCGAGAACGAGCAAGGTCAGCGTAGCGGGGCTGGCATAGGAGGCGAGAGCGGCGCGCCAGGTTTCACGGGACATACGGCGTTTATTCGTCAGCACAAAGCGCGCACTCTACCCGCTGTGCTCGGATGAATGCCAGCCGTGCCGACGCATGTCCACCCGGCCGTTGACGATGGTTACGCCTTCGGCGCGCAGACGCTCGCGTTGTTCATGTCCGGCGCGGCTGCCGGCCGGCAGACTCAGTCGTCCGCCTGCACCTATGACTCGGTGCCAGGGCAGACGGGTATCGTCCGGCAACTGCGACATGAGCCTCCCCACCCAGCGTGCCGCGCGCCCCAGACCTGCCAGCGAGGCTAGCTCGCCGTAGCTGGTGACTTTGCCCGGCGGTATCTGAGCCATGGTCAGGTACACCGCGTTGCGCCGCGCCTCGGCGTCGCTGCCATGCATCGGCGCCTGGTGTGCAGAATCGGGAACGGAATGTTGGGTCATGGTCGTGACTCGATGACGGTGAGACGGTGAGACGGTGATTTGAACTTGGTGCCGCTTCGTTAGTCAGTGGTTGCTGTGATCTGGTGCATAAGGATAATGCCCGCATTCTTTCCACTCCCTCCCCGCAGACCTCTCCTACCTATGTTATCCAGACCTCTCTTGCTCGTGGCCCTGTCCAGTATGTCTCTGCCTTTGCTGGCCGATACGGTGTGGTTGAAGAACGGCGACCGGCTTACCGGAAAAATCAGCGTTCTCGATGGAGGGAAACTGCTTATAGAGACAGACTTCGGTGGCTCGATTCCTGTGGATTGGAAAAAGGTCGCGACGCTGGAAAGCAATCAGAAGTTGCTGATCAAGGAAGACGATGTCACCGGCGAAGTGACCCAGGCCTTGCAGGCCGCAGGCGATGGCAAGGTCCTGCTGATAAACGGCGCTGCGCCGCGCGAGGTCGAGCTGGCGAGCATCTCGCAGATAATCCATCCGAAACCGCTGGTCCAGGATTTCACCTGGAAGGGCAACATTGACGTGGCCATGGATTACAAGCGGGCCGAGACCGAGACCGATACCGACGACTACGATGTGTCCTTTGACGTCAAGGCGCGGCATGGTCTGTGGCGTCACAATGGCAGCGGTAGCTACAACCGCGAATATCACGACGGTGAGACCGTCACCGATAACTGGGATGCCGAATACGCACTCGACCGTTTCATCGATGAGCACTGGTTCTGGCAGGGCCGGCTGAACTACAAGCGTGACCAGATCGAGGAAGTGCGTCGCCAGCGCACCATAGGTACCGGTCCTGGTTACCAGTTCTGGGACAACGAGTTGGGGGCATTCTCGCTGGCCTCGCTGATCAACCGCAGCGACTATGAGTATGCCGACGGCAGCAAGGATGAGTTCTTCCTGGCCGCCATGAAGTGGGACTACAACCGTTATCTGGTGGGCAAGACCTTTGAGCTGTTCAGCTCTGGCGAGCTCGGCAAGCCGTTGGAAGGCGTAGCCGATTACGCGCTGGATGCGGAAGTCGGGTTGCGCTACAAGGTGACCGACTGGGCTTCGCTGAACATGAAGGCCGAGCGAGACATCGTCAGCGGCGCCGAGAGCGAAACCGACGAGACGCGCTATACCATCGGTTTCGGCGTAGGTTGGTAAAGGTGCAAGCGGCAAGAAAGAGCTTCTAGGTACATTCTGCTGGCCGCCCTTCACCGTCTACAGCCGCAGGCCACCGTCCAGTTCCAGAATGCGTCCGGTGTAGTAATCGTTTTCGAAGATGTAGGCCACCGAATGGGCGATCTCTTCAGGCTTGCCCATTCTCCGGAGCGGGATGCCTGCGGTCATTTTCTCCAGCGCTTCGGGTTTCATGCTGGCGACCATCTCGGTCTCGATGAAACCAGGGGCCACACCGGCGACGCGGATACCGTAGCGGGCCAGCTCCTTGGCCCAGACGACGGTAGCAGACGCCACTCCGGCCTTGGCGGCGGAATAGTTGGTCTGACCCATGTTGCCGGCGCGGGATATCGAGGAAATGTTCACGATCACGCCCTGGCGCTGGAGTTCCACTAGCTTCGCCGCAACTTCGCGTGTGCAAAGAAAAACACCGGTGAGATTGACGTCGATCACGGCTTGCCACTGGTCCAGGCTCATCTTGCTTAGCACTCCGTCCTTGACCTTGAGCAACAAACCATCACGCAGGATCCCAGCGTTGTTCACCAAACCATCGAGCCCGCCGAAGTCATCGGCCACCTGAGCGACCATCTGCACCACCTGTTCCTCGTTGGCGACGTTGCATAGATAGGCACCCGCGTCACCACCGGCGGATCTGCATGCAGCCACGGCTTCGGCCAGCCGGTCCTTGTTGACGTCCACAAGTGCCAACTGTGCGCCCTTGCCAGCCAAGTGCTCGGCCATTGCACGACCAAGCCCCTGGCCGGCGCCGGTAACGATGATGATCTTGTCTTTCAACTGCATGCTGTTCCCATCCTGTCGTTGTGCTGCGAGCCACGCAGCCGAGGTGAAACCGTTATGCTGCTTGCACCTGCCATTTAGAAGTCACTCGAGGAGCCCCTGTTGAGCGTCGAAGCCATCAAGAATGCACGACAACTCTTGCTTAAGGAATACCGTGGCGTGCTCTCCACCCACTCCCAATCAATGCCCGGATTCCCGTTCGGTTCGGCAGTGCCTTATTGCCTGGACGCCAACGGCTGGCCGCTGATTCTGATCAGCCGTATCGCGCAACACACCCGTAATCTTCTGGCCGATAACAAGTGTTCGCTGCTGGTAGGTGAACGTGCTGCCGAGGATGTGCAAGCGGCCGGACGCCTTACGGTGTTGGCTGAGGCCCGGCAGTTAGTCGACCCTCTAACGATCGAGGCTGCCGCCCGGCGCTATTACCGCTATTTTCCGGATGCGTGCGATTACCATCGGGCTCACGATTTTGATTTCTGGGTTCTGCAGCCGGTGCGCTGGCGCTACATCGGCGGCTTCGGCGCGATTCACTGGCTGGACGATGTCGCTCTGGCCAATCCTTTTGCGGCCGATGATGGCGCGCAGGAGGAGGGTATGGTCCGCCACATGAATGACGATCACGCCAACGCCGTGGCACGCTACGTCGCGCAGGCGGGACTGCCCACCAGCCTAACGGCCGAGCTTGCGGGGATTGACAGCGAAGGCTTCCATCTACGTATCGGGCAGGCGCTGCACTGGCTACCCTTCGCGCAGATTTGCGAGACACCGCTGGCGGTGCGTCAGGCACTGGTCGCGATGGCGCGTGGCTGAAGCATTCAGTTTCGCTTCAGCCAGACGGTGCATGATCCGCTTACAAACTGTTAGTCGCGCAGGTTGAATTCGGCCTGTCGCGCCGCCATCTTCACAGAGCTGGAAGCCTATCTTCCGCCAAGGATTATCGATGCGTATTTTTCTGCTGCTGTTTCTGATCTTTCCGCTGGCCGAGCTCTATGTGCTGATCAAGGTCGGCAGTGCCATTGGTGCGCTGGCAACTATTCTGCTGTTGGTACTGGATGGGATCATCGGTGTGCTGCTGATGCGACTGGCCGGCTTCGCCACCGCCTGGCGTGCCCGGGAGCGGCTTGCGCGCGGCGAGCTGCCTGAGCGTGAGATGCTGCAGGGCATGCTGGTGGCGGCCGCCGGTGGGTTGCTGTTTTTGCCGGGCTTCCTCAGCGATGCGCTGGCTCTGGTGATTCTCTTTCCTCCGACGCGCAAGCTGTTGTTTGGCGCTCTGACTCGGCGTATCGAAGCGCGCGCCCAGCGACAGCGCGCGTTCAACGATGATTTGCAGGCGCGCTCCGGTCCGCAGCGACCGAATGTGATAGAGGGGGAGTGGGAGCGCCGCGACCGCGACAAATGACCGAGTGACACGTACGAACGGCATGCAATTGAGCATGCCGTTTTCATTGATGAGCAAGAAATTTTCATTCCTGCCCTTGAAATAGGCTTGGCCGCCCGCATGTAGCGGACACCGAAAGGTTACTGTCGAAATCTGACAGTCCGTCTTCTGCGGTTCGCCTTGCGGATCGCAACCGGCGTAGCCGGATTTGCCAACCCGCCGATGAGAAGCATCGGCATGGAACCACTCTATTAGGAGAGATCGACAATGAAGCTTCGTCCTCTGCATGACCGCGTCGTAATTCGTCGCAGCGAAGAAGAAACTAAAACCGCAGGCGGTATCGTCCTGCCGGGTTCCGCTGCCGAAAAGCCGAATCGTGGCGAGATCGTTGCCGTGGGCACAGGTCGGGTGCTGGATAGCGGTGAAGTACGCGCGCCGGCCGTAAAAGTTGGTGATCAGGTGGTTTTCGGCCCTTACTCCGGAAGCAACACCGTGAAGGTTGACGGCGAAGATTTGCTGGTAATGAGCGAGAACGAGATTCTCGCCGTCGTCGAAGCCTGAAACACGAATCTCCGTAACCAATTCCAAGATTGAGGATCAATCAAAATGGCTGCTAAAGAAGTCAAGTTCGGCGACTCCGCTCGCAAGAAAATGCTGGTTGGCGTGAATGTCCTGGCCGACGCGGTAAAAGCGACCCTCGGCCCGAAAGGCCGTAACGTGGTACTGGAAAAAAGCTTCGGCGCTCCTGCGATCACCAAGGACGGCGTCTCCGTCGCCAAGGAAATCGAGCTGAAAGACCGCTTCGAGAACATGGGCGCGCAGCTGGTCAAGGACGTAGCGTCCAAGGCCAACGACGAAGCCGGGGACGGCACCACCACTGCCACCGTTCTGGCTCAAGCCATCGTCAACGAAGGCCTGAAGGCCGTTGCTGCCGGCATGAACCCGATGGACCTCAAGCGCGGTATCGACAAGGCCACCATCGCCATCGTTGCTGAGCTGAAGAACCTGGCCAAGCCTTGCGCCGACTTCAAAGCCATCGCTCAGGTAGGCACCATCTCCGCCAACTCTGACTCCTCCATCGGTGACATCATCGCCGAAGCCATGGAAAAAGTCGGCAAGGAAGGCGTGATCACCGTCGAAGAAGGCTCGGGCCTGGAAAACGAACTGTCCGTCGTAGAGGGCATGCAGTTCGACCGTGGCTACCTGTCCCCGTACTTCATCAACAAGCCGGACACCATGGTCGCCGAGCTGGACAGCCCGCTGCTGCTGCTGGTCGACAAGAAGATCTCCAACATCCGCGAACTGCTGCCGGTGCTGGAAGCCGTTGCCAAGTCCGGCCGTCCGCTGCTGATCGTTGCCGAAGACGTCGAAGGCGAAGCCCTGGCGACCCTGGTTGTGAACAACATGCGTGGCATCGTCAAGGTTGCTGCGGTCAAGGCGCCTGGCTTCGGCGATCGCCGCAAGGCCATGCTGCAGGACATCGCTATCCTGACCGGCGCTACCGTGATTTCCGAAGAAGTCGGCCTGAGCCTGGAAACCGCTACCCTGGAGCACCTGGGTAACGCCAAGCGCGTTGTGCTGAACAAGGAAAACACCACCATTATCGACGGTGCTGGACAGCAGGCGGATATCGAAGCCCGCGTTGCGCAGATCCGCAAGCAGGTCGAAGACACCACTTCCGACTACGACAAAGAGAAACTGCAAGAGCGTCTGGCCAAGCTGGCCGGCGGTGTTGCCGTGATCAAGGTCGGTGCCGGTACCGAAGTCGAGATGAAAGAGAAGAAGGCTCGCGTTGAAGACGCCCTGCACGCTACCCGTGCAGCCGTCGAAGAAGGCGTGGTACCTGGCGGCGGTGTTGCCCTGGTGCGTGCACTTCAGGCCATCTCCGAGCTTCAGGGCGACAACGAAGACCAGAACGTCGGTATCGCGCTTCTGCGTCGCGCCGTTGAGGCTCCGCTGCGCCAGATCGTTGCCAACGCTGGTGGCGAGCCGAGCGTAGTAGTCGACAAGGTCAAGCAGGGCCAGGGCAACTTCGGCTTCAACGCTGCTTCTGACACCTACGGCGACATGATCGAGATGGGTATCCTCGATCCAGCCAAGGTAACCCGTTCCGCGCTGCAGGCTGCTGCCTCCATCGGCGGCCTGATGGTTACCACCGAAGCCATGGTGGCCGAGAGCGCTGACGACAAGGCTCCGGCAATGCCTGACATGGGCGGCATGGGCGGCATGGGCGGTATGGGCGGCATGATGTAAGCCAGCCTCCCGCTGCTATATAAAAAACCCCGCCTTGTGCGGGGTTTTTTTTATTCTCACACCCTCTACCACACATCGATTGAATAGCTAAATGGCCGTTGAAGCATTAAGGATATTGCCTTTCGTCGCCTGATCATGCGGCTTTTTTAGCTGTGAGCTAGGGTCGAGCTATTAGTCTTGAAAACAAAGGCTTACTCGAGATGCTTATCATTGCACGTTTGATATTTCTGGCGGGTGCTCTCGGCGTTGCTTCCCTTGCAGTTGCCGCATGGAGCGAACCGACTACCCAGGTATTAAGCCCGAGCGACCGCGATTATTGTCCGCTGCCGCCTGGTGCGCGGCAGGTAGAGGTGCAGGTACAGCCCGATCACGACCTGCTGCTTTTCATCTATGGCTTGAGCCATCGAGGTGCTCTCGGCTGAGAGTGCGAATGGCGTAAAACGAAACGCCCTCCTGGCGTGAGCGAGGAGGGCGTTTTTTATTCAGCTCAGACCCGGTGGTTGTACTTGCCTAGGTCCATGTGGCGGTTCACGTCCTTGTAAAGCAAATAACGGAACTTGCCGGGGCCACCGGAATAGCAGGCTTGTGGGCAGAACGCGCGCAACCACATGTAGTCACCCGCTTCCACTTCGACCCAGTCCTGATTCAGGCGGTACACGGCCTTGCCTTCGAGCACATACAGGCCGTGCTCCATCACATGGGTTTCAGCAAAGGGGATGACGCCGCCCGGCTCGAAGGTGACGATGTTCACGTGCATGTCGTGACGCATGTCGCTCATGTCAACGAAACGGGTGGTTACCCATGCGCCGTTGGTGCCTGGCATCGGGATCGGCTCGATGTCCTGCTCGTTGGTAACAAAGGCTTCTGGATGCGCCAGGCCTTCAACTACCTGGTAATACTTGCGAATCCAGTGGAAGCGGGCGACCTGGCCACTGTTGTTGCGCACCTTCCACTCCGCTGCCGGCGGAATGAATGCATAGCTGCCGGGGCGCAGTTCATGGGTGCTGCCGTTGAGCGTCAGGGTGAACTCACCGTCGACAACGAAGAGGACGCCCTCGGCATTCTTGTCCAGCTCGGGTCTGTCGCTACCGCCACCGTCAGCCAATTCCACAATGTACTGGGAAAAAGTCTCGGAGAAGCCGGACAGCGGACGGGAGAGAACCCACATGCGCATATTGTCCCAGAACGGCAGATGGCTGGTGACGATGTCGCGCATCACTCCCTTGGGAATGACGGCGTATGCCTCAGTGAACATTGCGCGATCGGTCAGCAGTTCGGTCTGCGCCGGATGACCGCCCGTGGGGGCGTAGTACTTGCTGTTTGCCATATAACTCCCGTCATCGGTTGTTGTTGCCCGGCAAACTTAGCAGGGGACCGTGAAGATGGGCCCATGGCGTTTGGCCAGGCTGGTAAAGGAGCTTTTACACATCCTATATAATTGCTCTAGATGTGGCTATAGATTGTATCCAATATGCGTCGCGTCCCGCTGTGTGCTTGATACAGCCGAGCTGGTCGCGGCGTGTCGCGGATGGTTTCTTTACCGCATCGGTAAGACTGATGAGTAGCGGCACGAAGTGCCTTGGCAGCCTTTGTTCCCCTAATGCGATGTATGGAGCGGCAGTTAGGCCAGGCGCAGGTGGTTATCCCAGAGGCCCGCAGGCAGCGTCAGTGGCTGGGTGACGATGCGTTCGCCGCGGCATTCGTAGAGGCGACAGCGGCCCTGGCCGGACGTGACTACGAAGCCTTCCTCGACGGCGCCGACGCCAGCACAATCGGGTAGATGGGCCTCGTGGCGCAGCTCGGCACTATCCAGGTCCCAGAAAAAAACCTTGTTGCCACGTGGCGCGGTCACGGCGAGCAGGCGCAAGCTGTCGTGAATGGCTACGCTGGCGGTGTACTGGTTCATGGACGCTCGTTGCGCCTCGCCCAGAGGGAAGGCTTGAAACGCCTCGCCCGGACGCTTGATCGCCAGTAGCGGGGCACGCTCCAGCGGGTCGCCTTCGTATTGCTGGCCGGAGACCACGGTGCCGTCCATTGCCACCGCCAAATGGCGGACGCTGTTCATCTGCTGAGGCAGTTGCTCCTTGCTGATCAGCATGCCGTCGCGGCGCAGCAGCACCAGGCTCGGCTCCATGGCGTCGAGGTTCATCATCTCGCGGCTGTCGGCTTCGGTGCGTATGCCACCGTTTGCGATCACCAGGGTTTCGCCATCGGGCATCCACAGCAGCTGGTGCGGGCCGAGGCCATGGCTGGGATGTTCACCGATACGAACCAGCCGCCTGGCCTCTACCCGATAGACGCCGATCACGCCGCGGCCCGGATCGCTCGTATCGTTCTCGGTTGTGTAGAACCAGTCACCATCCTTGTGAAAAACACCATGACCGTAGTAATGCCGGTCCTTCGGCGAGTCGATGACCTGCAGCAGACTGCCGTCGCGGCAATCGATCAGATAGCTTTCGCGGCTGGGACGGCGGCCGACGAACACTGCCAACGGCAGGTGCGGGTGGGCGTATGCATCATGGCAACGCTCTGCCACAGGGGTAGCGAAAGCCTGGCGGCCATCGAGGTGATAGCCCACCGCATAATGCTTCCCCTGGGCGTCGTCACGGGCGGACAGTAGCAGAGGTTGCTTGGTCTGCCGCGTGAAGGTCCAGCCGCACAAGGCGGAGGCGGCTAGCAGGGCCCCACCCATGCCGAAGAAGGTCCGGCGTTTCATATCAATCTCCGTCGTGGGCATTGAACCCAATCTGGATATTTAGCGCTCTGGCGAGTTCGCCCTGGTGCAGGCGGTGCAGGTTGTCGATGCGCTCGTACAGCGTGTTCAGGCGGTCGCGGCCGCTCTGCTCGGCGATCAGCTTGCTGAAAGGTTGGCCCAGGTCATTCAGCTCCTGAAACACTGCCTCGTAGGCACCATCAATGCGGGAAGCGATTTCCGCCTGGTCGCTGTTTAGCAGCTGTCTCAAACCGTCGTTATCGGCGCCTTGCCACAGGCGCTGCGCGCCGGAAATGGTGGCTTCGATGCTGCTTAGCGTGGCATCGCTGCGCCAAGCTTCGGCCTGGTAGGGCTGCGGATGCCCTTTAGTCTGGCGGCCGAGCGGGGCGCCGAGTTTCTTCTTCAGGCCATCCAAGGCCGTGACCTGTACCCGTACCAGGTCGGCTATGGCCTCGGCGGAATCGGCATAGCGCTCGTTGGGAAATTTGCTCAGTTGCTTCGCCATACCCTCGGGGATCTTCCATTGTTCCAGGATTTCGGCAGCGAGTTGTTGCTGGTGCTCGCCGATTGCGATCAGCAACGGGCAATAGCGGGACTTGGTGGCTTCGTCTTCAAGGGGGACGGCGTCATCGAACAGCACGTATTCATAGGCGGAAAGACCCTGCAGCACCACGCTGCCTTTCTCCAGATCGGCTCGGGTGAGTTTCGGGTTGCTATTGAGCAGTGCGGCGACCTGCCTGCCCACCAGATTTTTCTTGTCCGGCCAGAACTGTACCTGCCAGGCCCGGTTGCCTTCGCCCATCGGCCCGACCAGCAGCGGTTGCAGTCCGGCCCACGCCCGCTGAGCCTGAAAGAACGCCTCACGTGCGGCCGCCAGTTCTTCATTGCCTGCGCAATAGGCGATGGCGCTGGCGGCCAGGCGACGATCGCTTTCGGCCCATTGTGTATAAGCCGGTAGCATTACTTCCTCGGCGAGCGCTTTGCTGGTATCGGTGAACGGATCGGACGGCGAGCATGCACTCAGCAGCAGGCCCAATGCGGCCAGGCCAGCGGCATGAAAAGTTCGGATGCGGTACATGGTGTTCCTCTTTGCAAGGCTTGGCAGCGTGCTGCAGGCGTCAAAGTGATTCGAGAAAGGCCAACAGGGCGGCGCGCTCGTCACTATTGAATTCCAATACATGGCGGCGAGCCTGTTCAGCCTCACCGCCGTGCCAGAGTATGGCTTCCATCAGATTCCGCGCGCGGCCGTCATGTAGGAAGCGAGTGTGACCGCTGACTGTCTCGGTCAATCCGATGCCCCATAACGGTGGTGTCCGCCACTCGCGACCGCTGGCTTCGAATTCGGGGCGGTTGTCGGCCAGTCCGTCACCCATGTCGTGCAACAACAGGTCGGTGTAGGGGCGAATCAGCTGGTTGGCCTGCTCGGGCTCTGCTGCGTCGGTGCTCGTGGTGAATTGCGGTGTATGGCAGTTCTGGCAACCTGCGCGGTGGAACAGTGTCTTGCCGGCGAGCACCTGGGGTGCATCCACGTTGCGGCGTGCGGGCACGCCTAGGTTCCGGGTGTAGAACAGCACCTGAGACAGGATATTGTCGCTCACTTCAGGATCGCCGCCGTTGGGCATGCTACGGCATTCGGCCTGCCGCTCGGTGCAGCTGCTGCCCGTCAGCAGGCTGGTGTTCAATCCCATGTCGTTGAAGAAGGCGTCGGCGTTCTGCTGGTTCAGGTTTGGTTGGCCAGCTTTCCAGCCGAAACGGCCGATGACGGTTTCGCCGGTGACTTGGTCATAGACCCGGTTGGGGCGACCGGAAATGCCGTCGCCGTCGCGATCATCAGGGTCGGCATTTTCCAGCAACGCGGCTTCCGGTATCGCCTCCAGCAGGCCAAGGCCGATTACCGGTGGCGCCACGCGTGGCGAGAATAGCGTTTGAGAATGCATTGGGCCGTAGCCGAGTTCGGTGATCTGCAGGTGCGGCTTTTGCAGTTCCACCTCGTTGCCATCGGCGAATTTCACCGTGTGGGTAGTGTAGGTGAAGCGAACCTTGCCTTCCGGAGCAACGCCTGGAACAGACATGTCCTGGAGCTGGCCGCCATAAGTCGGCTCGGGCGCTATGCCGCGCTGGCGTACGACCTCAGCATGAGCGTCGGTCGCGGGGATGGATAGCCGCACCAGCATGGATACTGATTGAGTCGCATCGCTTTCAGGCGGATGCCCGCGCCCATCTTTGATATGGCAGCTCTGGCATGCGTTGGTGTTGAACAGCGGTCCCAGGCCGTCGCGCGCTGTTGTCGAAGCGGGGGCGATCACCCAGGGGTTGCGGAAAAAACTGTTGCCCACACTGAAGTCCAGGCGGCGCAGGGGTGAAAGGTTCGCCGAGGGCATGGAAAAGGCGTTCTGGTCGAACTTGGTTACCGTCGCGGCGCCGGCGGAGCGTGCTTCGCCGGGTTCGGCGCTAACGAAGTGCGCGGCTTGATCGTCGCAGGCCAAGAGACTAACGGACAACAGCGCAATGCCGAGGCGGCAGAACAACGGGCGCATCGAAACTCCACAGCCAGAAAAGGAAGCAATCTTAGCAGGCTAATGGATGATGAATAAGAGGGATTTGCATTTGTATTGGCCGGGCGGGCGGTGTACTGGAGGTTGTGCAAAGAAGAAGGTGGAACGGCTGGCGCCGCTCCACCGTTGGCAGATCAGAACTCGTGATCGGCGGTGTCCGGGTTCAGGTCGGTGATCCCAAGCGCCGCCGCAGCCTTCTCAATCGAAGCGGTCTGGGCGACTAGTGCGGCGATTGCAGCGCGCACCTTTTCCTGGCCTTCGGTATTGTCAGCGGCGATCAGCTGGTCGAAGGCTTCACCGTTGTTGGCGCTTTCGACCAACACCTGCATCTTGGCTTCGGTGGCTTCGAGGTTGGTCTTCAGGTCGCTGTCGATCTCGGGCGAAACACCTTCAACCAGCGAGGCCAGGCTCGGTCCGGTCAGGGTGCTGCCGTCGACGCGCTGGTATTCGCCCAAGTAGATGTTGCGGATGCCCTTGGCGTTGAAGAAGTGCGAGTTATGGGTGTTGTCGCTGAAGCAGTCATGCTCGTCTTCGGTAGAGTTTGCTTCGAGCGCCACCTTCATGCGTTCGCCGGCCAGTTCGCCAAGTGACAGGCTACCCATACCGAAGAACATCTTGCGCAGGCCGTTCTCCGCTGATTCGGCTTCCAGGCTGGCGCGGTAGTTATCCGCGACACCGGGTTTCCATTGGTCGACCATCTCTTTGAGGTCACTGACCAGCAGGTCGGTGGCTGCCTTGAGGTAGGCGCGGCGGCGGTCGCAGTTCCCGCCCGTGCAACCGTCGCCGTCGATGTAGTCCGTCGCCGGGCGCTGGCCGGCGCCAGGGTTGGTGCCGTTCAGGTCCTGACCCCAGAGCAGGAATTCGATGGCGTGATAGCCGGTGGCGACATTGGCTTCGGAGCCGGCAAGTTCGTTCAGGCTGGCAAGCAGCTCGCCAGTGATCTCGCTGACGTCGAGCTTGTCTTCGCCGATCTGAATTTCCTGATTGGCAATGATATTGGCGGTGGCACCGGGGTTGCCCAGCGCATGCTGGTAGTCAACTTCGACGTAATCGATGAGGCCCTCATCCAGAGGCCAGGCGTTCAACTGACCTTCCCACTCATCGACCACCGGATTGCCGAAGCGGAAGACTTCCGTCTGCATGTAGGGCACTCGGGCAGCAAGCCAGGCCTCTTTCGCCGCTTGCAACGTATCGGCGGTCGGGTTGGCTAGCAGCGCGTCGATGGCTTGTTGCAGCTGCAGGCCGGTGCTGTAGGCGTCGCTGAATACGGCATAGGCCAGATCTGCATAGTGCTTGACCACGGCTTGGGCCGTTTCGCTATTCAAAGTATCCGGCGTGTTCGCTGCGGACTCGCTCTGAGATGTTTGCGGAGCGGCGGCCTGTTCTGCCGGCGCCTTGTCTTCGCCGCAACCAGCGAGGGAAATGGCGACAGCCAGGAGGCTGGCGGTGGCCCAGAGAGGAGTGCGTAGCATGGCGAGTTCCTTTGCTTGCGTAGGTTTTTCGGAGGGGGTGCCAGCGGTGAAGGATGTGACAACCGAGGCAAAGCATAATGCGAAAGATTTTCATTTTGTACAAAAAAATTGCGTGCGGTAGGTCGCTCTTCGCTTGCGGCGATGTCGCTAGAATGCCTACCCCACTTGGATTCCGGAGAAATCATGAGCCTGAGCGCTGTCATCGTGCTGGTCGCGCTATGCCTTGTCGTTGCCTATGCGGTCGTTCTCTATAACGGCCTGGTTCGTCTCAAACACGGTGTGGGTAAAGCCTGGTCCAACATTGACGTGTTGATGCGCCAGCGCCACGAGGAACTGCCGAAGCTGGTGGAAACCTGCAAGCAGTACATGCAGCACGAGCGCAGCACGTTGGAAGCGGTCGTCCGGGCGCGGAATGCGGTTTCCAGCGCCCGCCAGCAGGGTGATGTCAGCGCCCTGGGGCAGGCCGAAACAGGCTTGCGCGCGGGGTTGGGGCGGTTGTTTGCGCTGGCTGAGAACTACCCGGAGCTACGTGCCAACGAAAGCTTTCGCCACTTGCAGCAACGCATAAGCGGTCTGGAAAACGGTATTGCCGATCGCCGCGAGCTGTACAACGAGTCCGTCAATCTCAACAACGTTCGCATCGAACAATTTCCCGATGTGCTGCTGGCACGCCTGTTCGGCTTTCGCGAAGCGGCGCTGCTGCAGTTCAGTGAATCGGAAAAAGCCGATGTCGATTTAAAAACGCTGTTCGGCTGACATGGATCCCGGACTACTGCTCTTGCTGGGCGGCGGTGCCGCGTTGTCGCTTGGCGGAGGCTGGGTCTGCATCAGCCGCTGGTCGCGCATACGCCACATGCAGGATACGCCGACCTCCCGAATTCGCTCGGCAGCCCAAGGCTATGTGGAGCTGGTCGGTGTGCTGCAGCCGTTAGGCGAAGTGTCACTGACTGCACCCCTGACCGGGGAGCCTTGCCTGTGGTGGCGCTATCGTATCGAGGAGTATCGCTCGAGCGGCAAGCGGAGTAGTTGGAGGGTGATAGAACGTGGCGTCAGCGATGGCTGGTTACGTCTGGCTGATGCAACCGGTGAATGCCTCATCGACCCGAAAGGCGCCGAGGTGCGGCCGTCCTTCCGTAGGGTATGGAGCGGTTCCCGGCGCCACCCACGCGGGATGCCGCTCGGTGGTTGGCGCGGGCTGCTCGAGATAGGCCGAAAATATCGGTATTGCGAAGAGCGCCTGCATGCCGGTGAACCGCTTTACGCCATCGGCGATTTCCGCACCGTGGGAGGCGGTCGGCAAGGGCTTGACCTGGTGCGCGCCAGGAAACAGGTTATCAGCGAGTGGAAGGGCGAGTACGCCGGCTTGCTCCAACGTTTCGACAGCAATCATGACGGCCAGCTGGATGAAGCGGAATGGCACCGCGTACGTTTGGCTGCGGGTCTTGAGGCGGAAGAGCGGCATCGCCACACCAGCGACACTCCAGCGCAGCATCGGTTGATGCGCCCAGCCGAAAGGTTGCCGTTCGTGCTGTCCAGCCATGGCGAGGAAGTGCTCGCGCGTCGTTATCGTTGGCAAGCTGTTGGCGGCGCCTTGCTTTGCCTGGCCGGTGCGTTACTGCTATCGGCTAAGTTGGCATGAGAGACCTGTCAGCGCGCCAGCTCGAGGGCCGGTGCGCACGAGCCTGACCTTAGAGCGAGTCGGAATTCGATGCTGTTTTTTGAGGGCGATCATGCTTGAGCAGCTCGCCTAGCGCTGATGCCGACAGCGGTTGGCTATAGAGATAACCTTGGCCTTCATCGCAGCCCTGGGCGACAAGATAGGCTTCCTGCTCGGCTGTTTCCACGCCCTCGGCAATGACCTGCATGCCCAGGTTATGACCCAGCTGGATGATGGCGCGGACGATGGCGGCATCTCCCTCTCCTGCGCTAATGTCGCGCACGAAGCTCTTGTCGATCTTGATCTTGTCCACCGGTAGCCGCTTCAGGTAACTGAGCGAGGAATAGCCGGTACCGAAGTCATCGATAGCGATCAGCGCTCCCGAATGCCTTAAACGCTGCAGGTTGCGCGAGGCCGCGTCTATGTCTTCCATCAAGGCGGTTTCGGTGACTTCCAGTTCCAGGCTTTCCGGTGGCAGCTCATAGCGGTCAAGCAGCTTGCAAATGGTCTGGGGCAGCTGGGCGTGGTGCAGCTGTACCGTGGAAAGGTTCACCGCCATGCGCAGGCCGCTGAGGCCCTGCTCATGCCATTTGCGCAGTTGTTGGCAGGCCTGCTCCATTACCCAGTCGCCGATGGCGACAACACTGCCGTTCTGCTCGGCCAGGGGGATGAACAGGTCCGGCGCAATGGCTCCCTTGGTGGGATGGGTCCAGCGGAGCAGAACCTCGACGCCGGTGATGCGCTGCAGTCGATAGTCCACCTGAGGTTGATAGGCCAGATGGAACTGGCCGTGTGCAAGGGCTTCGCTCAGGTCCTTCTGCAGCATGCGGCGCTCACGCATTTCACTGTCGATACTGGCCACATAGAACTGATAGCGCCCGCGTGCGCGCGACTTGGCCAGAGTCATGGTCTGCTCGGCCTTTTGCAACACCTTCTCGGTGCTGTCACCGTCTTCCGGGTAGAGCGTGATGCCGATGGTGGCTTGCAGGCGGATCTGATGCCCGTCCAGCACGAAGGGGGTCTCGAAGCCGTCGAGGATGTTCTGCGCCAGCTCGGCGGCCTCGTAAGGCTCATCGAGGCCTGGCAGAACCAGGACGAATTGGTCGCCGCCCAGGCGCGCCAGGGCGCCGACCCGACCGCGGTAAGCACGCAGCCGGTCCGCCAGTGCGACCAGCAGACGATCGCCATTCTCGTAGCTGAGCAGCTCGTTGACCCCCTTGAAGTCGTCAACTCCAAGGCACAGAACAGCCACACGCTGCTGCAGGCGCTCGGCTTCTTCCAGAATGCGGTCTAGCTGCTGTTGCAGTTGCACCCGGTTCGGCAGCCCGGTCAGCATGTCGTAGCGGGCCATGCGCTGCACGTCGTCTTCGGCGGCGAGGCGCAGTTTCATGTTGTGCTCAATGGAGGCAAGCAGGCTATTGGCCGTTTTGACCCACAGCCCCAGTTCGTTATCTTCATGACCGCGGGGTACAGGCAGCTTGTGCGCGCCTGGTCGGTCAGGGTTGATACGCGAGAGATGTTCCACGAGTTTCGTCAGTGGGCGGGTCAGTAGCCACTCGTATATCAGGTAGAGCACCAGGCCGAGCGTCAGCGCGCGTAACAGCCCCAGCGCGAATATCAATAATGAATTGTCGACCAGCTCTTTGCCGTAGGGCGCGGTGTCCAGCGTGATGTGCAGGTCGCCGTAATATTCGTTATAGGGCGCACGGCCCACGAGCGGCACCGAATATGACTGATCACGACCGAGAAAAGGGTCGGTCAGCCAGCGAGAGGGCAGGGAAACTGGGGGGAGAATCTTCTGTGCGAGGGGCTCATCCCCCGGATGCCCGATGGAGGCGCGGCGGATTGCCTCATGCTGAAACAGGCCTTCCATCACCTGCGTACCCATCTCCCGATCCAGGCTGTAGATGGCTTGTGTGGCTGGGTCACGCGTCATGCGCAGGATGCGTTGGGCATCGGCTTCGATGGCTTGGCGGGTGCTGAAGGCGTCGTAGATGATCTGTACGCAGCTGAGAACCAGCCCTACGGCCAGCGCGGACAGCAAGACGATGCGTAATAGTCTTCGCGAGAGGCTGTTGCGCAATTCCGTCAAGGGAGCGTCCTTATTCGGGGCGAAGGCTTGCCGCAAGTATTGGCAGTCATCTGAAAAAGGTCAAAGACCCCAAACGGGGCGTTAGGGCAGGCGATCGGCTGGAAAGCGAGAAACAAGAATGCCCGCAAAAGCGGGCATTCGAGTTAACTGGCAAAGTCGGGTCGGACGTGCCGACCCGTTTCCCCTGCAGGACGATCAGCCTGCGAAGTTCTTCGCAACGAAGTCCCAGTTGACGACGTTCCAGAACGCTTCGACAAACTTCGGGCGAGCGTTGCGGTAATCGATGTAGTAGGCGTGCTCCCAGACGTCGCAGGTCAGCAGCGGCTTGTCGCCAGCGGTCATCGGGTTGCCGGCACCGATGGTGCTGGCCAGGCCCACGCTGCCGTCGGACTTCTTCACCAGCCAGGCCCAGCCGGAGCCGAAGGTGCCAATGGCGGTCTTGGTGAATTCTTCCTTGAACTTGTCGAAGTCGCCGAAGGCCGCGTTGATGGCATCAGCCAGGGCGCCGGTCGGCTGGCCACCGGCGTTCGGCGCCATGCAGTTCCAGAAGAAGGTGTGGTTCCAGACCTGCGCGGCATTATTGAAAATGCCACCCGACGAGGTCTTGATGATGCTTTCCAGATCCTTGCCTTCGAACTCGGTGCCCGGGATCAGGTTGTTCAGGTTGGTCACGTAAGCCTGGTGGTGCTTGCCGTGGTGATACTCAAAGGTCTCGGCGGAAATGTGCGGCTCAAGGGCGTTCTTTTCAAACGGAAGTGGAGGCAATTCGAAAGCCATGGTGTATCTCCTGCTCAGGTGTCGAGAATTGACGTGGCCAGCTTTGGTGAAAGCGTCTTGGCGCTATGCTTAACGGCAAAGACCTGGTGAGGTTTCATCCGTCTCGCCTGTTTTCACTTGCTTGTCACATGCGTATGCAATCTCTGGCCGTTCACGGGCGGCCGTAGCGGCGGGCGGAAGCGTTCCACTCCATCCCCGCGAACCAAGGATCATAGCACCCGCCCTGCGGCAAAACCACGCGGCAACTGTGTGGAAAAGCGGCGGTTGCAGGCCCTGAGCGTGGACCATCAGTGCGCTGCGATGTTCCTAGGGCATAACAATCAACTGCGCGGCGATGGCGAACATCATGCATGCCACACCCAGGTCAATGAGGCGCCAGGTGATCGGGCGTGCAAGCCATGGTGCGAGCCAGGCTCCGCCTAGGGCCAGCATCAGGAACCACAGGCTCGATGCGCTCGCCGCACCCAGGGTGTAGGCACCTGGCTCTGGCTGTTGCGCGCCCAGAGAGCCGATCAGCAGGACGGTGTCCAGATACACGTGCGGATTAAGGAAAGTCACCGCCAGCGCTGCGAGCAATACGCTGCGCAGAGAGCGTGATGCCCGCCTGTTTTCCTGTAACACACCGGGACGTACGGCACGGCGCAATGCCAGAGTGCCATACCAGAGCAGGAAGACCACCCCGCCCCAGCGGGCGACCTGCATCAGAAGCGGGCTTTCCGCAATGATCGCGGCCAGCCCGAACACGCCGAGGCTCACCAGCAATACGTCGCTGCCGATACATAGGAATGCCACAGGCAAGTGGTGTTCGCGCCGCAGGCTCTGTGCCAGAACAAAGGCATTTTGCGCGCCGATAGCCATGATTAATCCAGCGGTCACCAGCAATCCATTGAAATAGCTCTGCCACATGAGAACGATCTGCCAGTTGGGAAACGAGGTGGCAGTCTCGCGTAGCTGCATGTATAAGAAAAATAAATTATGTTCATGCATCATTAGGAAAATCGATGTTCGACTACAAGCTACTCGCCGCGCTGGCAGCGGTCATCGAACAGGCCGGTTTCGAGCGGGCCGCGCAGACCTTGGGGTTGTCCCAGTCGGCCGTTTCGCAGCGCATCAAGCTGCTGGAGGCGCGTGTTGGTCAGCCCGTCTTGCTGCGCGGTGCGCCGCCCCAGCCGACCGAAATCGGCCAGCGGCTGCTCAATCATGTACAGCAGGTCCGCCTGCTCGAGCGCGATCTGCAGGGGCAGGTGCCCGAACTGGACGAAAACAGATTGCCAGAGCGCCTGCGTATTGCGCTCAACGCCGACAGCCTGTCGACCTGGTGGACTGCGGCAATTGCACCGTTTTGCGTCGAGCATCGGGTACTGATCGACCATGTCCTTGAAGACCAGGACGTTGCGCTCAACCGCATGCGTGCCGGCGAGGTGGCCGCTTGCGTTTGCGCGGTCGAGCGGCCTCAGGCCGGAGCGCGCAGCCTGTTTTTGGGCGCCATGCGTTACCGCGCCCTGGCCACTCCTGCATTCATCAACCGCTATCTGGGTACTGATGCCGGCCCGCAGGCGCTAATGCGCGCACCCGCGATCGTTTTCGGCCGCGATGATCAGTTGCAGCATCGCTATCTGGCCTCGCTCGGGCTGACCGGCGCGTTCGTCCATCACTTATGTCCCTCGTCCGAGGGATTTGTACGCTTGGTGGAAAACGACATGGGTTGGGGGTTGGTGCCCGAGCTACAGGTGCGGAGCGAGCTGCGCAGCGGGACCCTGGTGGATGTGTCGAGTGGCCCGCCAATAGATGTTCCGCTCTATTGGCATCACTGGCGTAATGGAGGGGCGCTGCTGACGGAACTGACCGACCATTTGCGTCGTTCGGCTGGGCGCTGGCTGATCCAGACTCGCAGCTGACCGGCGATAGGCTGCAGCGTCAGACGGGTATCCGTTGCCCGCGATAGATACGCACAGAGCGCATCGGCGGTTCCGGATCTTCGACGGGTTCAGGCGGAAGGGCCGGGAGCTGCTCCGTTTTGCTAAGTGCGGCAAGCTGGTCGCCTAGATCGCGGGTTTGCTCATCAAAGGAGGCGTGACATGCGTTGAGCATCGCTGCAATGGCATCCGCCTGGCTAAAGCGTATGTTCAGCTGCTGCTCGGTGCGAAGCTGACGCCGTAGCGTTTGCATGCAGTCCAGCAGCGCCTTGTGGAACTCCATGATGATTCGCTCCTCTAACCACGCCCGAAGGCCCAACGTCCCTGTCGGAATATGTCGATCCGCTGGCAGATGAGGAGTAGCAACAGTCGTACCATCTCCACTTGGCGACCGACCAAAGGCCCGAAATGGCTGGGATCGTGCTACGGCGCGGCTGGGCAGTGAACAATCAGTGGCGGTTACGTCGGAAGCGGTCCATCGCGATGCGCGCTTGCAAAGCCGAAGGCGCCACGCTGGTGCAGATCTGCCAGCGCTGATGTGGATTAGCCGGCTCGTTATACTGCGCTACTCGCCCTCACACTTATGCTCCGCGTCTTAAAGGTATTTCATGCGCAACGATGCTCACGACGAACTGGATGATGTACCCAGCCTGACGGCCCAACGCGAACATGGTGGGCCCTATCCGCCGCCGCAATTCGAGCCGCTGCTTCAGCCTGCCGAAGGTCGATCGCGGCAGAAGCGTAGATCAGGCGGTACGGCGCCCCTGTGGGTCTTGATCATTGCTCTGTTTATCGCGCTGGGCGCGCTTGGCTGGTGGAGTTATCAGCAGATCTCCCGGTTGGAAATGCAGGTAGTGGCTACCCAGGAGAGTTTCGCGCGTATCAGCGAGGATGCTGCGGGGCGGCTAAGGGACATCTCGGGAAAAGTGGTTGCCACCGAATCCAACGTGACCACCGAGAGTGAGGCGGTGAAGTTGCGTATCCGGCAACTGGAAAAGCAGAGCCTTGATCTGGTCGAGCAACAGCGGGCGCTGGCTACTCAGCAGCAGAGCCTCGCCGGGAAGCAGGGTAACCAGGATCAGCGTTTGGGCGAACATGGGCAGCAGCTGAAAAGTCTTGCCAGTGACCTGCAGACTCAACAGGGCAGCACCGCAGCACTGTCCGACAGCCTGAAGAAGATTGCCGGCGAGCAGGCCTCCTCGATATCTGCCGTGAATGAAATGAAGGGATCGCTGGCCGGGCTGGACAAGTTGACGGCGCGAGTAGAGGGTCTGAGCAAGGACATCGCCGCGCTGAAACAGCAGGGCAGCTCAAGCCAGGACTTGCGCAGGCTCGAACAGGATCTGCTGGTGCTGCGCAGCGAGCTGGAGAACCGCCCGAGCGTCCAGGGGATCAATACCAACGAATTTGACTCCTTCAGAGCGCAGGTGACTCGCACCATCAATTCTATGCAGGGCCAGATAGCCAATCTGCAAGGGCAGATTAACAGGCGTTAAGACCCGGATCGTGCGAGCCGCGCATATGTGCGGCTCGCACGAAGGCCGATGCCGTTACAGAATCCCAGGCCAGCGATAGGCGTTACCTCGCTATTGATAGGTGGCCCGCATCGTCAGGCCTGATGACAAACGGTGTAAGCCGCTGAGGCTGAACCGAGTCTGATCACTGGTGGGCACGGCTGCAGACAGTTCGAAGCTGTTTCCCGGTACGCTGTTCAGCGACATGCGCAAATCCTGGCGGTCTTCATCCTTACGTTCCACTTCGCGCGCCCTCCGCGAAAGCCCGAGTGCGCTCGCTCAGCGCATAGTCACCGAACAGGCCGAGCGACAGGCGCAATGAGTCCAGCTCTTATCGTGATAAGTCAGGCGATGCTGCTCATATCGCGCCAGGACGCTGGCCGGCTGTCTGGGCCATCGTGACCGGCGAAGTGCGCAGCTGAAAGGGCTTAATGGCGCTTTGATCGTTCGAGCCAAGGTAGTGAGGAGGTGCGATTCATTGCCATGGATCATGGCACTTTGATGTCATGCTGTTACCATTCGCCGCGCTCGCGACTCAGGTCTTCGAATGCCACAATCGCCGAGCAACGGTCCGTAGCAGAATTGCCATGAAGGCCATCCAGGTGTCTTGGAACGCCGGGCTCTGATTGCCCTGCAAATGAATATCCCAGCGTGGGGGAGCAGAACACTAATGCCATCGTTTCTCGATCTGCTGAAAAGCCGTCTGTCGACGTTGCTGCCAAGCGAACTGAAGTCTGCCGAGCTTGGCCAGCTGATCTGCCCTCAGCGCCATCCGCTGCTGCTTCGTCAGCGTCGTGCCACGCTGATCGTCAATCGCGTTCGACTGTTCGCTTTTCTGTTTGCCGTGTTGACGCCGCTGTGGAGCGTGATCGATTTGATGGTATTCGAGCCGAGGCTTTGGCTGGCACTTGCCGGTTTTCGGCTGGCGGCCTGCGCGGCCTTTACCGGCCTTTTGCTGTTTTATCGGCCTAGCGGAAATCTGCTGGATGCTTATCGGGCAATCGCCATCCTGTTTGCCATTCCCACCGTCTTCTATATCGCTTCGCACACCTTGCTCGGCAGTTATCAGTTGGTACAGTTCTCCGCCGTAGTCGGCGCGGGCTACGCATTTTTACCATTCGTCCTGATGGCCGGCCTGGCCATTTTCCCGCTGACGCTGTTAGAGAATCTGGTGTTGTGCAGCCTGCTGCTGCTGGCGCAGGCACTGGCTGGATACCTCAGCTGGGCGACGCTTAACTGGCCGTCATTCGCCGGTGCGTTCTGGCTGCTGATCCTGATCGCCGGGGTCGCCAGTCTGGCGAGCATGAGTCAGCTCGCGTTCATGATCGCTCTGGTGCGTCAGGCCATACGCGACCCGCTTACCGGCGTGTTTTCCCGTGGCAGCGGCGAAGACATTCTGCAGCTGCATTGGCATGCGGCGCGGCGCTCCGATCAGCCGCTGGCAGTCGCCTTCGTGGACCTCGACCATTTCAAAGTCCTGAATGACGTCTTCGGCCATGAGGCTGGCGATCATGCATTACGTGAGTGCACGAGCAAGATGCTGGAAAAGCTTCGTGGTAGCGATAGCCTGGTGCGCTGGGGCGGCGAGGAGTTCGTGGTCATCATGCCTGACACCGATATCGAGCAGGCGCAGATAGCGATGCGGCGCATGGTTGGCGATGGCTTGGGTTTTCGACCCGATGGACAGCCGCTTACGGCTAGCATCGGGCTGGCCGAGCGTTGTTTTGATTGCGTTGAAGATCAGCAGCAACTGCTCGAATTGGCCGATCAACGCATGTATCTGGCCAAGTCGGAAGGGCGTAATCGGCTTTGCACGGTTTGCGCTTCGGCAGTTTAGGGTTATAGGGACGCTTAGCCTTGCTCCACCGTAAACACATGCTTTAGGTATGTCACGAAAGCCGGGTCGCGGCACATGGTCTTTCCCGGTGAGTCGGATATCTTGGCGACGGGCTGGCCGTTGCAACTGATCATCTTGATCACCATGTTGGTGGGCTCCACACCCGGTATGTCGCACGTCAGGTGTGTACCTATACCGAAGCTGGGGTTGCTGCGTCCCGCCAGGGCTCGATGGATATTCAACGCCTTGGGAAAATCCAGTCCGTCGGAAAATACGAGCTGTCGGCTCATCGGATCGATGCCTAGGCGTCGGTAATGGGCGATGGCCTTTTCCGCCCAGATGAGCGGGTCGCCGGAGTCGTGGCGCAAGCCATCGAACAGCTTGGTCAGGTACAGGTCGAAGTCGTTGAGGAAAGCATCCATGGTGATGCAGTCGGTCAGCGCAACGCCCAGCGCGCCTCGATACTCGCGAGCCCAGCAGTCCAGCGCCGCGCTCTGGCTGTCGATCAGTCGCGGGCCAAGTTGCTGGTGCGCCATGATCCACTCATGAGCCATGGTGCCCATGGGTTTGACGTCCAGCAGGCGAGCCAGGTGAACGTTGCTGGTGCCCACGAAACGACCAGGAAAACCCTCTTTCAGGCGCGCGACGACCATCGCCTGCACAGCATAAGAAAAGCGCCGCCGGGTGCCGAAGTCGGCTAGTCGGAAACCAGCCAGTTCGTCCTCGCTCGCTTCGTCACGCAGCCAGTCTATTTTTTCTTCCAGCCGCGCCTCGGCCTGATCCAGGGTGACCTGAGGGTAAAGGGCGCGATTACGGACTTCACTGATGATCGCCAGTAGCGGCACCTCGTAAAGCATTACGTGCAGCCAGGGGCCGCGCAGGTGGACCACAAGCCTGCCCGCTTCGACTCCAACGTGCAGGTAACGCAAATCGAAGCGAAACAGACCCAGAAAGCGAATGAAATCTGGCTGCATGTAGGGGATGCGCTCCAGAAAGGCCAATTCCTCGAGACCCATCTGCAGGTCGGCGAGTGCCTCGATCTGGCGTCGAATTTCCACCAGGCACGGCGTCAGGTCTTCATCCGAGCGGCTCTGAAATGCCCACTCTACCTCCGCGTTGGGATAGTGGTGCAGTACCGCCTGCATCATGGTCAGCTTGTAGTAATCGGTGTCCAGCAGGCTCTGGATGATGGGGTCGGAGAAGATGTTGGCACTCATGGGTATTCCTGGCTGGTGAGCGTCAAGGATCTTTGCCGCTTCGCTTGGCTACTGTGTGCCGTCTCGCTTACTTTGCGTTGCTAAAAGAATTCATATGTAACGCTTCAGGGTTAACGCGCATCTTTCAGAAAAGCGGTCATTGAAAGTTGAAACTATTCAGGAGAATTTTTCTTTATGGTAATAAGTATTCCTTACATATAACGAGTTAATCTGTTAATAAAAAAGGGCAAAGGCTTTCGCCTTTGCCCCGGGTCATGCTGCTTACTTTAACGATCACCGCTGCTACGGCCACCGCCATGGCTATTCTGGCCACCCTTGCGGCCAGCTTCAGAGGCCTTTTCACGGTCATTCGCAAAATTGCCGCCACTGTTATGGCCGCCTTTTTTGCCGGCTTCAGATGCCTTTTCTCGGTCGTTTGCAAAATTGCCCGGATTCTTGTTCGCCATGTCTTGTTCTCCTGCGTTGGATATAGAGACTTGCCTGCAGGCTGTAATTCTTGGTCAGCCTTCACCATGTGAGATGGGTATAGTCGTTGAGGAGTTTCACTGGAAAACTGAACGGCAGACGAGCGGTTTCCATATGTGAATTAAGATGATGGCGAAGTGCAGGCTAAGCGAAACGCTGAATTGAATGTTTTCTTCGATCGGAAGTTGCGGCGACTAACTCCCTCGCGCCGATAAGGCGGCGAGACGACTTGCCGTTGCGCCGGATCACGGCCATGGATAAAGGTAATAAACCGTAACGTCCTCACACCCGTGGTAGCGGGAAGAGCATGCTTTATGTGGTTGGTGTCGAACCACGGCGGCGCCGGCCACTCAAACGGCGTACCTAGATTCAGCGCCGGAGGACACCCATGGAGAATTACCACATCACCCACGAGGATGATCGTTGGGTCTTGCGCGAGGAAGGCGACAAGCGCGCGCTGCTGGAGGCCGTAACCCGGGAAGACATCATCGACGAGACGCGCGATTACATGAAGTTGCGCACGGCTTCGGTAAAAATCCACAGCAAGAACGGCGAAGTAGAAGAAGAGCGCATCTATCCGCGCGATCAGGATCCGCTAGCAACCAAAGGCTAAGTTCGCGCTACAGAACCGCACAGGATCCACGCTGCCACTCTGCGATCGACCAGCCAAACGGCTATAGACAGGGTCAAACCCAACATTGACCGGCAGGGGAGTCACCTGCCCGCTGATGCCAACCCGCGCTATCGAGAGCCTGGGGGCTGCGGGATCAGACCGTACGCACCGAACATGCTGCGCGCAGCCTGTTGTTCTTAGCGCAGATGCATGGCCGTCAGGCCCGTAGGTGCGCTCAGCGCGCCGTAAAGGACTGCACAGGTGCGGGTTGTTCTCGACCTGCGATCCACTCGGCGCAAGGCGCGTGTCAGTTGCGAGTTCTCAGTTCAGCGTTTCGATCCGTAGCGAATTGGTGCTGCCCGGCTGTCCCAGTGGTACGCCGGCGGTCACGATCACCGTGTCGCCGGTTCCGGCCATGCCTTGCGCGCGCGCCAGCTCCAGTGCGTTGGTGCAGACCTGCTCCATGTCGTGCATGCGGGCATCGACGACCGAGTACACCCCCCAGGCCACCGTCAGCTTGCGTGCCGTGGTGATGTTGGGTGTCAGGCTGAGAATCGGCGTGCTCGGTCGCTCGCGTGACGCGCGCAGGCTGGAACGACCGGACTCGGTGTAGTTGACCAACACCGCCACCGGCAGAATACCGCTGATGCGGCGGATCGCGGAGCTGATGGCATCGGAAAGGGTGGCCTCGGCGTTCGGGCGGCTCACATCGAGCTGGGCCTGGAAGTCCGGGCCGTTTTCCACTTGGCGAATGATCTTGCTCATCATGCTCACCGCCTCGAGCGGGTAGTCGCCCGAGGCGGTTTCCGCCGACAGCATCACCGCATCAGCGCCTTCGGCCACCGCGTTGGCCACGTCGGTGACTTCGGCGCGGGTCGGGGCGGGAGAGAAACGCATGGATTCGAGCATCTGTGTGGCCACCACCACTGGGCGCCCCAACTGGCGGCAGGTGCGGACGATGTTCTTCTGAATCCGCGGGACGTTCTCCGCTGGCACCTCGACGCCAAGGTCACCGCGGGCAACCATGATGGCGTCGCACAGCCGGGCAATTTCGCGCAGGTGCTGAACGGCGGATGGTTTCTCTATCTTGGCCATCAGAAAGGCGCGGTCGCCGATCAGCTCGCGGGCTTCGTGGATGTCCTGCGGACGCTGCACGAACGACAGCGCCACCCAGTCGACGCCCAGTTCGAGGCCGAAGGCCAGGTCGCGGCGATCCTTCTCGGTCAGCGGACTCAGCTCCAGCACCGCTTCCGGCACGTTGACGCCCTTGCGATCGGACAGTTCGCCGCCGGCCACCACGCGCGTTTCGATGGCGTCGGCGTCCTTGGCGATGACCGTCAGATGCAGGCGGCCATCGTCAACCAGCAGGCTCATGCCCGGCTGCAGTGCGTCAATGATTTCGGGATGCGGCAGGTTGACCCGGCTGGCATCGCCGGGGGTCGGGTCCAGGTCCAGACGCAGGGTTTGCCCGCGTACCAGCTGCACCTTGCCTTCGGCGAAGCGCCCTACGCGCAGCTTCGGACCCTGCAGGTCCATCAGAATGCCGATCGGCTGATCCAGCTGGCGCTCGACTTCACGAATCCAGCCGAAGCGCTCGGCATGGTCGGCGTGCTCGCCGTGGCTGAAGTTGAGGCGGAACAGGTTGACGCCGGCCTCCACCAGCTCGCGCACGTCGTCAATGCTGCGGGTTGCCGGTCCGAGGGTGGCGAGGATCTTGACCTTCTTGTCGGGCGTCATGGCAGGCCTCTAGAAATAGTTATTGTGGTCACGCGCAGGGCCGTCAGGAAGCAGACGGCAGCACCAGAATCGCGCGGAAATCGTTGACGTTGGTACGTGTTGGGCCTGTCATCAGCAGCGCCTCGAGCGCCTGGAAATAGCCGTAGCCATTGTTGTTGGCCAGCTCGTCGGCGGCGCTCAGGCCCAGTGCTTCAGCGCGGGCGTAGCTGTCCGGGGTCATCAGTGCGCCGGCGTTGTCTTCCGAACCGTCGATGCCATCGGTATCGCCGGCCAGCGCGTAGACGTTGGGCAGACCCTGGAGATTCTCGGTCAAGCTCAGCAGGAACTCGGCGTTGCGTCCGCCGCGACCGTTCCCGCGCACCGTTACCGTGGTTTCGCCGCCCGAGAGGATTACGCAGGGAGCTGGCAGCGGTTGGCCGTGCAGCGCCACCTGGCGGGCGATGCCGGCATGAACCTTGGCAACCTCACGCGCTTCGCCTTCCAGATCGCCGAGGATCAGCGGCGAGATGCCCGCCGCGCGGGCTTTCACCGCGGCTGCTTCGAGTGACTGCTGCGGCCTGGCGATCAGCTGGAAATGGCTGCGTGACAGGCACGGATCATCGGCCTTGACCGTCTCCGAGCGCGGGTCTTCCAGCCATTGGCGAACGTGGGCAGGGATCTCGATGTTGTAACGGGTGAGAATTTCCAAGGCCTGGGCGCTGGTAGTCGGGTCCGCTACCGTTGGCCCGGAGGCGATTACCGTGGCCTCGTCGCCGGGCACGTCGGAAATCGCGTAGGTGTACACGCTGGCCGGCCAGCAGGCCTTGGCCAGGCGGCCGCCCTTGATTGCGGACAGGTGCTTGCGCACGCAGTTCATCTCGCCGATGTGCGCGCCGGAGCGCAGCAACGCCTTGTTGATCGCCTGCTTGTCGGCGAGGCTGATGCCTTCTGCCGGCAGTGCCAGCAGGGAGGAGCCGCCGCCGGAGAGCAGGAAGATCACCCGGTCGCTTTCTTCAAGGTTGCTGACCATTTCCAGTACGCGGCGAGCGACACGCTCGCCGGCGTCATCCGGTACCGGATGTGCGGCTTCCACCACTTCGATCTTGCGGCAGTCGGCGCCGTGGCCGTAGCGCGTGACCACCAGCCCGGAGATTTCACCTTCCCATGCCGCTTCGATGGCTTCGGCCATGGCCGCCGCTGCCTTGCCGGCGCCGATGACAATGGCGCGGCCGCTGCGATCGGCGGGAAGATGCTCGGCGAGCACCTGGCTAGGGTGGGCGGCCTCGATGGCGGCGCTGAATAGTTCACGCAGCAGGGCTTGGGGATCGCGGATCATGTAAGGCTCCTTGTATGAGGAATGGCGCCGATTCCAGACCTTAATCCTCGCTGGCGCAAGCACTAAGGTTTGGAATCGACTCGCCCGGCAATCGGGCCGTGACTCCTTCTGCCGGACGGGTCGAAGTGGCGCCGCCCGAAGGCGGCGGTTGAACCGCCAGATATGCAGGATTCAAGTCGTGGGGGACGTGATGATTCCAGCCCTGCCTACCTTGCGGTCAACCCTTTGAGCGCTGCTGGCGCCTGGCGTTGCGGTTAGCCACCACCCGATCTGTCTGTCTGTCCCGTGAAGGTGGCTACCGCAGCTTGGCTCAGCCAGCTGGCTCGAAGCTTTTACTTCTTGCGGATCGAGAAATTGGACATGTGTTCCAGCCCCTTGATCAGCGCCGAGTGGTCCCAGCCGCTGCCACCAAGCGCCTCGCAAGTGTTGAACACCTGCTGCGCATTGGCGGTGTTGGGCAGGTTCAGGCCCAGTTCGCGGGCGCCGGTCAGGGCCAGGTTGAGATCCTTCTGGTGCAGATTGATGCGGAAGCCCGGATCGAAGGTGCCCTTGATCATGCGCTCGCCATGCACTTCGAGGATCTTCGAGCCGGCGAAGCCGCCCATCAGCGCTTCACGCACCTTGGCTGGATCGGCACCGTTCTTTGCTGCGAACAGCAGGGCTTCGGCCACCGCCTGGATGTTCAGGGCGACGATGATCTGGTTGGCCACCTTGGCGGTCTGGCCGTCACCGTTGCCGCCGACGCGGGTGATGTTCTTGCCCATCGCCTCGAACAGCGGCAGGGCGCGGGCGAAGCTCTCTTCGCTGCCGCCGACCATGATCGACAGGCTGCCGGCCTTGGCGCCGACTTCGCCACCGGAAACCGGAGCATCGAGGTATTGTGCGCCGCTGGCGTTGATCTTCTGGGCGAACTGCTTGGTGGCGGAGGGGGAGATCGAGCTCATGTCGATCACGATCTTGTTCGGGCCGACCCCTTCAGCGATGCCGTTCTCGCGGAACAGGACGTCTTCGACCTGTGGGGTATCCGGCACCATGATGATGATGAACTCTGCTTCCTGAGCTACGTCCTTCGGGGTCGGCAGGGCGACCGCACCGGCTTCTACCAGTACGGCCGGAGCCTTGTCGTGGTGCTCGGAGAGGAAGATGTCGTGACCGGCTTTCTGCAGGTTCTGAGCCATGGGCAGGCCCATGATGCCAGTGCCGATAAATCCGATTTTAGCCATGAGTGTGTTCTCCTTTCTAATTCGTTCGATTCAGATCGCGTTGTGCGCTTTCATCCAGCCAAGGCCGGCTTCGGTGGTGGTGGCCGGCTTGTATTCGCAGCCGATCCAGCCCTGGTAACCAATGCGGTCCAGGTGCTCGAACAGGAAGCGGTAATTGATCTCGCCGGTGCCCGGCTCGTTGCGGCCGGGGTTGTCGGCCAGCTGCACGTGGTTGATCAGCGCCAGGTTGCTCTCCATGGTGCGGGCCAGATCGCCCTCCATGATCTGCATGTGGTAGATGTCGTACTGCAGGAACAGGTTGCTGCTGCCGACCTTGTCGCGAATATCCAGCGCCTGGGAGGTGTTGTTGAGGAAGAAGCGAGGGATGTCGCGGGTGTTGATCATTTCCATGACCAGACGGATGCCGGCTTCTTCGAGCTTGCCCGCGGCATAGCGCAGGTTCTCGACCAGGGTCGCTTCCAGCGTGCCGAGGTCCGCACCCTTGGGCGCGATGCCGGCCAGGCAGTTGACCTGGGTATTGCCCAGTACCTTAGCGTAGGTGATGGCCTTGTCGACACCGGCGCGAAATTCCTCGATTCGCGCCGGATCGCAGGCGATACCACGGTCGCCGCACGCCCAGTCACCGGCCGGCAGATTGAACAGCACCTGGGTCAGGCCATTGGTGTCCAGCTGGGCCTTGATCTCTTCGGCCGGGTAGTCGTAGGGGAACAGGTACTCGACCCCACTGAAGCCGGCCTTGGCGGCAGCGGCGAAACGGTCCATGAAGTCCAGCTCGGTGAACAGCATGGACAGGTTGGCGGCAAAACGGGGCATGTAAATCTCCTTGCGATCTGTAGGGATCAATGTCGGTGGATGTGCGGCGCGACATCCACCCTAGGGGTGTTGCGGTGTTGCATTCGGTGGATATGCTTCGCGATATCCACCCTACGGTTGGCTTGTAGGGTGGAAGGCCGCGAAGCGTCTTCCACGCGTCTGTGGCAAGTCGCGCTCGTTGTAACGGTTAATCCAGCAATCCGACCGCTGTCGGTGCGTCTTCCCGGCCTTCGGCCAGCGCCTCGAACTCGTTGATGGCGTCGATCTCGGTGCCCATGGCGATGTTGGTCACGCGCTCCAGGATCACTTCGATCACCACCGGCACCTGGTACTCGGCCATCCAGGCCTGGGCCTGTTCGATGGCGGGGCGCAGGTCTTCTTGCTTGAACACCCGGATCGCCTTGCAGCCCAGGCCTTCGACTACCGCGACATGGTCGACGCCATAGCCTTCCATGCCGCTTTGGTCGGCGTTGATGTTCTCGAAGCCCAGCTGCACGCAGTAATCCATCTCGAAGCCACGTTGCGACTGGCGAATCAGGCCCAGGTAGGCGTTGTTCACCAGGATGTGGATGTAGGGCAGCTTGAACTGCGCACCTACCGCCAGCTCCTCGATCATGAACTGGAAGTCGTAGTCGCCAGAGAGCGCCACGACCTTGCGCGACGGGTCCGCGGCAACCACACCCAGCGCGGCCGGAATGGTCCAGCCAAGCGGGCCGGCCTGGCCGCAATTGATCCAGTGACGCGGCTTGTAGACGTGCAGGAACTGCGCGGCGGCGATCTGCGACAGGCCGATGGTGCTCACGTAGCAGGCATCCTTGCCGAACGCGTTGTTCATGCACTGATATACGCGCTGCGGCTTCATCGGCACGCTGTCGAAGTGGGTCTTGCGCAACATGGTGCGCTTGCGCTCCTGGCAGTCGGCGGCCCAGGGCGTACGGTCCGGCAGCTTGCCGGCCGCCTTGCGCTCCTTGGCGACCTCGACGAACAGTTTCAGCGCAGCGCCTGCATCGGAGGTGATGCCGAAGTCCGGCGAGAACACGCGGCCAATCTGGGTCGGTTCGATGTCGACGTGTACGAATTTGCGGTCCTTGGTGTAGACCTCGATCGAGCCGGTGTGGCGGTTGGCCCAGCGATTGCCGATGCCGAGCACGAAGTCCGAAGCCAGCATGTTGGCGTTGCCGTAGCGATGGCTGGTCTGCAAGCCGCACATGCCGGCCATCAGCGGGTGGTCATCGGGAATCGAGCCCCAGCCCATCAGCGTCGGGATTACCGGTACGCCAACGGTTTCGGCGAACTCAACCAGCAGCGCTTCGGCTCCGGCGTTGTAGATGCCGCCACCGGCGACGATCAGCGGGCGCTCGGATGCACAGAGCATGTCGATGGCTTTTTCGATCTGCTTGCGAGTGGCCGCCGGCTTGTAGACGGAGAGCGGCTCATAGGTCTCGATATCGAATTCGATCTCGGCCATCTGCACGTCGAACGGCAGGTCGATCAGTACGGGGCCGGGGCGACCGGAGCGCATCACATGGAAGGCCTGCTGGAACACGCGCGGCACCAGTGCCGGTTCGCGAACGGTAACGGCCCACTTGGTCACCGGTTTGGCGATGGACTCGATGTCCACGGCCTGGAAATCTTCCTTGTACAGGCGAGCACGCGGCGCCTGGCCGGTGATGCAGAGAATCGGGATGGAGTCGGCCCAGGCCGAGTAGAGACCGGTGATCATGTCAGTACCGGCCGGGCCCGAGGTGCCGATGCACACGCCAATGTTGCCGGCCTTGGTGCGGGTGTAACCCTCGGCCATGTGCGAGGCGCCCTCGACGTGGCGGGCGAGGATGTGGCGGATACCACCGTCTGCACGCAGGGCGGAGTACAGCGGGTTGATCGCGGCACCGGGGATGCCGAAGGCGGTGTCGATGCCTTCCTTGCGCAATACCGCAACGGCGGCATCGATTGCTCTCATTCGGGCCATGGATCATTCCTCCTACGTTTAACTCGATAGTTTTTATACGTGGCCCAAGCATGCAGGGCTGGAGTTGAAGGTGGAATTGGTCGAAACTTCAGTTCTGTCGATATCAGGAGTATCGAATGGATCGTTACACAGCCGTACACAGCTTCGTTTTGGTCGCCGAAGCCGGCAGCTTCGCCGCCGCTGCATTGAAAGAAGGCGTGACGCCGGTGGTGATGGGCCGCCGTCTCGATGCACTGGAGCGCCACCTGGGGGTCAAGCTGATGCACCGCTCTACGCGCGGACTGGCGCTGACCGACCTGGGCGAGCAGTACCTGGAGCGCGCGCGCGCTTTGCTCAAGGATTTCGACGAGGCTGATGCCAGCATCGCCAAGGACCGTACTTCGGTGCGCGGTCACCTGGTGATCTCGGCGCCGGCGGCATTCGGTCGCCGACATATCGGCCCGCATGCGCCGGCCTTTCAGGCGCGTTTCCCGGACCTGCAGCTGTCGTTCAACTTCACCGACAGCGTGGTCGACCTGGTGCGCCACGGTTACGACATGGGCATCCGCATCGGTGAGGTCACCGATCCCAACTACGTGGCGGTCAAGCTGTTCCCTAATCGGCGCGTGGTGTGCGGTTCGCCGGACTACTTCGAACGCCACGGCGTGCCCCGCGTATTGGAAGACCTGACACGGCACAACTGTCTGGCGTTCAACCTGCAAGGTGGCCAGCAACGCGGCTGGACCTTCCTGCGCGACGGCAAGCAGGTGGCGGTACGGGTGGACGGCAACCTCGACTGCAACGATGGTGAGCTGCTGTTCGACTGGGTCAAGCAGGGCCTGGGCATCGGCTGGCGCTCGACCTGGGAAATCCAGGCCGAACTCAAGCGCGGCGAGCTGGTGACGGTGCTGGACGAGTACGCGCTGCCGGCCTATGACATCCAGGCGGTCTATCCGCAGCAGCGCTACCTGCCGGCCAAGGTGCGTTTCTTCATCGACTACCTGAAGGCAATCTACAACGCCCCCGGTTACTGGGAGACACGCTGAGCCGAACACGTCGCGCCAGGGCTGGTCGTAGGGTGAATGCTGCGCAGCACATCCATGCGCGGCGGCCACCGAGAAATGCAGCCATTCGCCGTGAGGTTCATCGTGGAACGACTGAAAATCGCCACCTTCAATATCAACGGCATCCGGGCGCGCCGGGCCAATCTGCTCGAATGGCTGGAGCGCGAGCAGCCCGATGTGGTTTGCCTGCAGGAGCTCAAGGCACAGGATGCGGACTTTCCCATCGATGACATCCGCGCCGCCGGTTATGGCGCGATCTGGCATGGGCAGAAGTCCTGGAACGGCGTGGCGATCCTGTCGCGCGGCGATGATCCGCTGGAAATCCGCCGCGGCCTGCCGGGCGATCCGGACGATAGCCATAGTCGTTACCTGGAAGCTGCCGCGCACGGCGTGATCGTCGCTTGTCTCTACCTGCCCAACGGCAACCCGCAGCCGGGGCCGAAATTCGACTACAAGCTGGCCTGGTTCGAGCGCCTGATCGCGCATGCCGAAGGTCTGTTGAATAGTGGGCATCCGGTGGTGCTGGCCGGTGATTACAACGTGGTGCCCACCGACGAGGATATCTACAACCCACGTTCATGGACCAAGGACGCGCTGTTGCAGCCGGAAAGCCGTGAGTGCTACCGGCGGCTGCTGAGTCAGGGCTGGACCGATGCGCTACGCGCCCGTTTCCCTGATGAGCGCATCTACACCTTCTGGGATTATTTTCGCCAGCATTGGCAGAAGAATGCCGGTCTGCGCATCGATCACCTGCTGCTCAGTACTACCCTGGCGTCACGCCTGGAAGACGCGGGTGTCGATCGCTGGGTGCGTGGTCAGGAGCACGCCAGCGACCATGCGCCAGCCTGGATCGAGCTGGAGGCCGTCCAGCGGAGCGGCTGAACCTTCTTTCCCGCGCGGCAGTCGATCTTGACGGAAGGCAGCGTGTAGGCGCGGCCATCAATCGATTGCGCAGGAGAGCAGAATGGATACCAAAGAAACGATTTCGGTACTCAACGACCTGATCGAAACCAGCAAAGACGGCGAGAAGGGCTTCCGCGAGTGCGCCGAGGACCTCAAGCGTGCCGACCTCAAGACCACCATGATGCAGCGCGCCCAAGACTGCGCGAGCGCGGCGGCCGAACTGCAGCAACTGGTGCGCTCCCTTGGCGGCGATCCGGAAACCGATGGCAGCGTGGCGGGCGATCTGCATCGGCGCTGGGTCGACCTGAAATCCATGGTTACCGGCAAGGATGACGAAGCCATCCTCAACGAGTGCGAGCGCGGCGAAGACGTGGCGCTCAAGAACTACCGCAAGGCGCTGGAGAAGGATCTGCCGGCAGAGGTTCGCGTGGTGGTCCAGCGTCAGTTCCAGGGCGTGCAGCGCAACCATGACCAGGTCAAGGCCCTGCGTGATGCGGAGCGGGCCCGCAGCTGACCGGTTGCGTTTGAAGGCTTGAATGAACAAACGCCAGCGCGATGCTGGCGTTTTTGTTGTACCCATCTCACGTAAGGTGGAGGTCGCTTTTCACATCCGCCGGGATTCCACTCGCTGGTTGCCCACCGGGTAGTCGATGAAGCGTGATCCAGCCTACGGCAGTTCCTGCACCTCGCAGCCCTTGATCACCATGCGGATGATGGTCTCGGCGGCGGCTTCGTAATCGGCGTCGTCCAGCTTGGCTTTGCCCGTCACGGCCGAGATCTGCCAGTCGAAATCGGCGTAGGTCTGGGTCGCGGCCCAGATGCTGAACAACAGATGGTTGGGATCTACTTTGGCCATCAAGCCCTGGTCGATCCAGCTCTGGATGCAGGCGATGTTATGTGCGGCCTGCGCGTTGAGCTGCTCGGTGCGTTCGGCGGAAAGGTGCGGCGCGCCATGCATGATTTCGTTGGCAAACACCTTCGAGGCGCAGGCATGCTCCCGTGAGATGCGGATCTTGGTACGGATGTAGGCGCGTAGCACCTCGGCCGGATGACCGGGCTGGTTGAATGGCGCCGAGGCTTCGAGCAAGGGTTCGACAATGCTTTCCAGCACCTCGCGATAGAGGTTTTCCTTGCTCTTGAAGTAGTAGTAGACGTTGGGCTTGGGCAAGCCCGCGCGGTCTGCAATGTCACTGGTTTTGCAGGCGGCGAAGCCTTTCTCGGCAAACTCTTCGCTGGCGGCGCGCAGAATCAGCTCTTTATTGCGCTCTCGGATGCTGGACATTTGGCCTATTCGATTCGCTACGAGGAGGCCGGCTGGCCTGGCCCGGATGCTAGCACCCGCTTCCGATTTCTCTCAAGCCGAAGCGCCGCAGGTCATCTTGACCCCCGTCACCCGCGGCGGATCAGCCAGACGCCGACGAACACCAGCGCGATCCCGCCAACCTTGCTCAGGTTGATCGACGCCTGGCGATAGCCTGCCCAGCCG
>Ga0233363_1000077_pt1 | contig 47686 bp, 62 predicted proteins | sample ElkDunMinimDraft_18_FD_191534 | JGI IMG/M metagenome (GOLD analysis project Ga0233363, IMG submission 191534) | Fecal eukaryotic communites from dung pellets of Tule Elk in California, USA - Elk Dung C16 | ecosystem: Host-associated > Mammals > Digestive system > Large intestine > Fecal | place... | reverse complement strand
GTCATGGTCTCTCCTGTTCCCGGCATCTAAGCCGAAGTCAGGCAGAAACTCCACTTATCCTGGCTGTTCAAATTCCCCGAGCCAGCTCTCTGGCGTCTGTGACGTTCGAAGACGGCAAATTCGTGCACGAAAGCTTGGGCACCTTCTTTTCATATGAAGGTGCTGAGAAGGCACTTGTCTTGGCTCAAGGGCCTCCCTGGGAGGGAGAGGAAACCATCGATGACTACTGTTGATTTTTCGAGAGGCTTCACCCGAAGCCGATCTACCTGCTTCTGCATCGCACATGCTTTTTTGTGCGTGCAAGGCCTGCGGGGTTGGAACGGGACGTCTCCCGTGCCTATCGATCAAGGGGCCGCTACGTTAGCCCAAGAACTTAGAGCATCGCTTCCGTTGCATCTTGTGAAGGAGGAGGGCGCGCTAATCATAGCGGCAATTTGGTCTGAGGAGCCGATTTGACGCCTCAATGGCTTCTGTACGCAATCGCGGCGCTTGCTTTGACGGCGGCTCTTGGGATTTCCCTGGAGTGGCCGGAATGGCCGAAACCGGGCGCTAAGCGGAAATCATTTCCCCTGTCGGCCTATCCAGATGATAGCACCTGCTCGCGAGCAGAAAAACAATCTCGCTTCTCACAGGCTGTGGACTGGCTAAAGGATCCTGCCGAGAACTGAGGCGAGTTGGTCCTGGGAGTAGGGCTTTGCCAGCCTGACCACGTCAATCTCGACGCCCGATGGGAGGTCGGCGTAACCTGAGGCGAGCAGGATCGGTAGCTCCGGCACACGGTGACGGGCTGCTTTCACCAGTTCTGCGCCAGTCATGCCAGGCATCGAATAATCGGTGATCATTAAGTCGAAGCTGGCGCCACTATCGATCAGTTCGAGCGCCTCTTTTCCGGAATGAGCTTCGACGACCTCGTGGCCGAGATCGCTGAGCATGTCAGCCGAACTCATGGCGATCAAGACATCATCGTCGACGAGAAGGATCCGCTTTGGCCCGGCATCATCGCGAGGTCCCGCCGGGGCGACATCCTGCGCCTGGTCCTCAACGTCCGCGGTCGACACAGGGATCCACAGTTCCGCGGTGGTTCCCTGATCCTGCGCGCTTTTCAATTGCAAGCGGCCATCCAGTTGAAGTGCCAGCCCATGCACCATGGAAAGGCCGAGGCCGGTGCCCTTGCCGAGCTCCTTGGTGGAAAAGAACGGCTCGACCGCCTTCTGCAGCGTTTCGGCGTCCATGCCTAGCCCGTGGTCGATCACGGAGAGGACGACATAGCGGCCGGGTGCAAGGGTATCTGATCCCGCTCGCTGCTCCGCCTCGTTCAGTTCGATCCGGATCGTTCCGCCATCCGGCATTGCGTCGCGGGCATTGACGGCGAGGTTGAGGAGGGCGAGTTCGACCTGATTGGCATCGGCGGAGACGGGCGGGAGGCGTTCCGGAACGGCTACCTCTATGGCGATCCTCGAGCCGACCGAGCGCTGCAGGAGATCCTCCATTTCCGTCACCAGCCCGGCAAGGTTGACCGGCCCCACCTGCAGGTCCTGCCTGCGGGCGAATGCCAGTAGCCGTTGGGTGAGCGACGCGCCGCGCTGGGCGCCCTGGAGGGCTCCGTCGATCAGCCGCGTTGCCTTCGCATCGCCGGCGACATGCTTGCGCAGGAGCTCAAGGTTACCGAGCACCGCCATCAGAAGGTTGTTGAAGTCGTGGGCCACCCCGCCGGTGAGCTGGCCGATCGCTTCCATCTTCTGGGCGTGGCGAAGCTGCTCCTCCGCCCGTTCCCGCTGGCTGACCTCGGCCAGCACGAGCCTGTGCGCCTCCTGCAGCTCACGCGTCCGCTCCGCCACGCGTTCCTCGAGCACTTCGTTGAGATGACGCTGCTGCTCTTCGGCCTGCAGGCGTTCGGTGATGTCGGCCGAAACCCCCACCAGTTTGATCGGCTGGCCGGCGCGGTCGCGGTGAAGTCGGGCACGGATTTCGGCGCCATGGACGGAGCCGTCCGGCCACACCGTACGGTAGGCGATGGCATAGTCGGCGCCTGTTTCAAGCGCGTTGCGCACGGCCTCCTTCATGCGCTCCACGTCATCCGGGTGGATGGTATTGATCAGGTCGTCATAGGTGAAGCTAACATCCGGGCCGCGCCCAAAAATGCTTCGGCAGGTCGGCGAGGTGGTCAGAACACTGGTGGCAAGATCGAGTTCCCAGGCGCCGAGGCGGCCTGCCTCCAGCGCCGTCTGAAGGCGGCGCTCCCCTTCGTCCAGCGCCTCCATACGGGCACTCGCCTCGTATTGCCGCCGTCGCGCCCGCATTGCGGAACGGGCGACGCTGATGAATGTTGTCGGATGGAAGGGGCGCTCGACGAAACTGACATTGCCCAGGACCTCCGACAGCCGGGCAGCGGCGGGGTTGCGCTCGGGACCACCGCCGCGCGCCGTCAGAATGATGAACGGAAGATCGGACCAGCTTGGTTGCGTCTCGATCCACGAGACAAGCGGGCGCAGGTCGACCGACCGCAACGCCTCCTCGGTCATGACGGTGAAGGCGACGTTCTCGTTCAACCCCGCCACCAGCGCGTCAACTGTCGGAGCAATCCGTGCGGGTAGTCCCGCTTCCTGCAGCAACGCCGCTGCGATCTGCGCATCGCGGCCCAGGGGCACGTGGATCAGGCCATTGACATCACGCTCAGGAATGGGCGTCACCCTCATCAAGTGTTTGCAGTAAGGAGTGTGTGGTCCCCACCAGAACGGGAACGCCTCGGAGAATTCCCTGGAACCCCGAAAGAGGCTCTCCCAGCGTCAGTCCATCATTACCGATCTTGTACTCACGAATCGTGTCCTCGTGCTGTCCTGTTCGCTTCTTGATCACCGAGATCGCCCGACGGACGCGACCCTCCGCCTCAAAGTAACGCAGCAGGATGACGGTGTCTGCAAGGTAAGTCACGTCCACTGGGGACTTCATATCGCCGACGAGGCCGTGCTGTGCGACGGTGATGAAGGTGTTGGCACCCTGCCTGTTCAGATACTGTAGCAGTTCGTGAATATGCAGGATGAGCGCGTTCTCTTCCGGCATCGCCGCTTGATAGCCGTTGATGCTGTCAATCATGACCGTTTTGGCATCGAAGTCTGCAGCCCTTTCCCTTACCCTTTGGGCAAATTCACCGGGCGAAATTTCAGCCGCGTCCACTTGCTCGATATGAACAAGCCCCTTGTCGCGCAGAGCTTCCAAGTCTAACCCCATATCCTTGGTACGGGCATACAACAGGCCCAGTTCCTCGTCGAAGACGAAGACTGCAGCCCGCTCGCCCCGGCGGATGGCCGCCTCGACGAACTGCAGCGCGAAAAGGCTTTTACCGGTTCCTGCGGGTCCTATCAGCAGTGTACTGGAACCGCGGGCTATGCCGCCGCCAAGAAGATCGTCGAATGCGCTGATGCCGGTTGGCAACAGGGAGCGATCAAACCCTGTCTTGTGCTCGATCGCGCGCAGCCGCGGGAATACCGCGACACCGCCTGTCTTAATGATGAAGTCATGGTAGCCCCCGCGAAATGACTGGCCACGATACTTTAGAACCCTGAGCCGACGACGTTCGGACCCATAATCCGGAGCAAGCTGCTCAAGGTGAATGACTCCGTGCACCACGCTGTGGACCGTCTTGTCCAAAGCGTCTGAGGTCATGTCGTCGAGAAGCAGCACCGTTGCGTCAGAACGTGAGAAGAAATGCTTCAGTGCAAGGATCTGGCGCCGATATCGCAGCGAGCTCTGGGCCAGCAATCGGATCTCCGAGAGGCTGTCGATCACAACCCGGTGGGGCTTCACCCGCTCGAACGCTTCGAAGATGAGCTTTGTCGTCTCACCGAGCTCCAAGTCCGAGGAGTAGAGTAGGCTCTGCTGTTGGTCGGCATCAAGCAAGCTTTCCGGCGGCACGAGCTCAAAGATCTCAATCTGGTCGCCGATGTCCCTTCCATGCGACAGCGCGCTATCGCGAAGCTCTTCCTCAGTCTCCGAAAGAGTGATGTAAAGACAACGCTCACCGATACTGGCGCCTTCTAGCAGGAACTGCAATGCGATCGTGGTCTTTCCTGAGCCTGGCGCCCCTTCAAGTAGAAAGACGTGACGGCGTGAGAGCCCACCAGAGAGAATGTCGTCTAGCCCCTCCACCCCGGTCTTTGCTTTCGCAAGTGAACTCACTGTCATGCATCCTCCCGCCGGTTTACAAGATAAAGCGAACTCGCTGATTTCGATAAGGAAACGTTGAAAGAAGTTATGTCGTTCCGCAGGCTGTACAGCTCGAGCCGCAAGCGATAAGCTTCTTCCTCGCATGGCAACGTGGAGCCCAGAAAGTCGTCCAGGCGTTTGGGCACTTTATGAACGTTGGTTGCCAGCTTTCGCCACGGTTCTTAGTGAACTTGCCATCGATAGTCGGATCAACAGCGCACAATTGCTCATCCGCCCCTTTCGATTCAGAAAGAAGCGCTATCCACTTCGAATTCGCGGCGTCAGCGAACCATGCAAATCAAAGCAGTTAGCGCATTCCGATGTCCGAATGGGGCCGGTCGAGACTGCCGCTTTCGATTAAGAATTTGGAGAGCGGGATATAATCCGGCGCCGTTCCCCCAAGGAGATGACGCCGCTGATGTTGCCCCGAAACCCTAGAGGGAACGGCCGGGATTTTCGCTCAGCTCGCGCTCTTTGGCGGTGCGGACGTTCTCTGCCATTTCCTCGTCCTGAAACGGGCCGAGCGACTCCCTGTCGCCATTGATCGTCCACTCGACCCAATGGCCTTGCTTATCTGCACGAACGACGACAGAAATGGATTTGGTGTCTGGCATGGGAAAAATCCTGTGGGATTGGCATCAAATTGGGATGTTTGACTGAATGTAATCGATCGTCTCCTTGATGACAATTTCGCCGGCTCCTGTCAGAAGCGAAGTGGACGCGCCCCCTTGATGTGGAAGGATGGCTATCACTTGCTCAAAATTGACCAGGACCGGCACGTCATCCAGACGCGTAACCTTGAGCCACAAACCCTGATTGTTCACTCGTCGCTCCTTGGTCTTGACCGGTGCAAGTCCTAAACCCGGGAATAAGAATTACCCAGGAGTGGGGCAAAGACAAGCATATCAGTCTGAGGGAAGCGTTGGGGGCGTCCTAACAAGAGACAGGACACGGGGCTTGGAGGGAGCGTCAAGCCATTCCATCCACTTTGCTCGCTCTTCAGCCGTGTCGAAGAAGCGCCAGAGTTTGTACTCATCCTCCGTCGTCTCGATCATGTCTCCGATCGTCACCAATTCCATAGGCAGCGTCACCTCATTACCATCGAAGCGGACGAAGTAGACGCCGTCAGCGGCTTTTCGAATTACTTGGCCCGTTCCATAACTTCCGTCTGGACTGTCCAGCGTGAAAAACATTCCGGTAAGAGTATCGACGTCCGTGGTTGCCATATTGCACACCTGTCCAAACCAGATTCAAATATTGTGAAGAGGCCCGGAAAGACAAGTCGTCATTCAGACCACAGCCCTTCCCGGCAGCCGAGATGAAGCCGCCCACCATACCGAGAACAAATGGGAAGCGGCGAAGACACCGCCTCCGCCAGCGCCTAGAGGTTAATACAAACAGAAGGTCTGAACCGGACTTTGCGCCCACCTAGTATCACGAATCCGGAGGTAATGGCGAAGAGCCATCAGGCGGCGGCCGGCGCGGCTGACGAAGAGGATGGTAGGGCCAGCATCGCCGCCTAGCATGCGAAGGGTCGAAAGATACTTCGCCGTTGCGCAGGGACGCGGAGGAGATGTGATCAAGCCATTGTCCGACGAATGGCAGCACGCAAGCCGACTGCCGCCGGCTCCCGGACCGTTGTTTTGTCAGCCACCCCTCTGCCTGTAGGCCAATGTGACTTCACGGTTTAGGCCGAGCCTAGGCCGTGGTAGCCATGAAACATGTAGTGAACTGGCATGCTCCTTGAAATTGTGCAGTGCAGCATTATTTTGTTTTAGGAATAGCGGTGGCTTTCCGTCCTGTCGTCCCGCAGCTTCGCCTTCACCCGCCGTTTCGGCGTTTTGTTGCGCAACTGAAACCCTAACTCGTTGTACAGCTTGTATTTCTCTTGATGTTGATCGGCCAGCCTTCGCGAACCAGCAGGACGTGCACCCGACGATAGCCGTAGCGTACCCGCGTCTGGCAGATCTCTTGGATGCGCTGCTTCAAGGCGGCCTGATCGCCGCGCCTTGACTTGTAGGTGTAGAGCGAACGGTCGACGCGCAGGACCTGGCAGGCCCTACGCACCGATGCCTTGCAGACCTCCCGGACCTGATCCACAAGCTGCCGGCGGCGAGCAGGCCCCAGAGCTTTTTTGACAGCACGTCCTGAAGCATTGCCTTGTCCAATAACAGGTCGGCCACGATCCGCTTCAGCTAGCCATAAACGGTCCGATTCAAAGGAAGCACGTCAAATGGATAGAGGATGGCGTCGCCGGCGGGGCGCTTGCCTGGGCCTCGCCCGCTGATGCCGAGCGAGTTCTAGAGGCGCCCGAAGTCGGGGATACCCTGCTCGTTGAGAACTACCGCTTCCCCGTCCAAGATCATCGTGCCTGGCATGAACGCGCGAGCGGCAGTCTCGATGCCCGGAACCGATGCGCCCAGTCGTGACCGTTTCGCGTGATGATGTGCACGGCACCCGGTTCGCATGAATTGCGAGGCGGTAGCCATCCCATTTCCGCTCGTAGGCCTCCTCTCCATGCGGTGGCTTCGCAACCAGCTTCGCTAGGCAAGGCTCGATCCGCGCTGGCAGGGGGTCAACGGAGGCTCCGGCTGCTGGGCGTCGCGGCGCCGGACCTTGCCGCTCTTCTGCGGCAGTCCGTCGTCGATGAGCAGCGGTTTCGTCGGCTTCCGCGGGCGCTTGGTCATCGATCCATTGCATCAGAAAATGCTTAAAAGTCCCTCGTTGCCCCCCTTCAGTGGCGTCAAGAGCGAATTGTAGAATGATATCCACGCATTTCGGAAGCTGTGAACAGCCGGCGAGCCGCAAGCCTGATTTCGCTTCCCTTCTATGGATATGCCGCCCGGGAGAGAAACTCAGCGTACGCAGCGATAAAGCAAGCCCTCGAGGCCTCAAGGTCGCAGGGGGATCGAAGGGCGCTACGACAAGCGGTCACGGCGGTCTGATACCTTTTGCCGCTTTTGATCGTGAACCCCTCGTCGAGATATTTTAGAGCGGCCCGAGGACCCTCAATACGCTTGTCATCGAAGTCGCCCTCTCTGACAAGCACGGGATAGTCCCAACTCAAACCAAAGCCGACTTCCGTAATAGTTCCCACTTTCACCTCCTTCTCCTCCTTCTCCTCCTTCCCCAGGGCACATACGCGGACTGACGCGGGCAACACCGTCAACCGCGGCAGCGAAACCAATCGCGCTTTCCGCAATCCGGATAAGTCAGCGCTCGATTGCATCGGGTTCGGGCTTCTCGGTAGAGGCTCGCACAGCCGCCTCATCGCCGGGGTGGTTCCCGTCCTTACCTGGCTTCTGATATGGCTTTTCAGGCGCAGGTTGTGCAGGCTGTACTTTCGTTTCACCTCCGATCCCGAACAGCGAGTAAGGCGCGCTCATTAGATCGATGAGGCGCTCTTTCCATGGGATAGACATTGCATTCTCCTTCGAGACGTTGCGTCTCCCAATCGACGGCGCCCCGCTTGTGAGGCGAAAGGGCGAGGATTTGTTGACGGTGTAGGTTTGGTTTGAGAGCTGAGATCCGACTACGGAACCAGCGAAACCGGCTGGGGACTCACCCAGCCGGATTTGTCAGCTATTACTGCTGGAGGCTTCGCTTACCGTCGGCGCCGCCCTCACCGTCAGACTTCTCGTCTGGCCGTGTTTCCATCGGGGGCTTCGTATTGTCCGGTTGGGGCGACTTCTGGTCGTTCTGCTGACCAGGCTTTGGAGTGTCAGACATATGCAGTACTCCTTGCCGCGAAGTGCGGCACCGTCACAACCCACGAGATAATATATCGTTCCATATAAACTTTTAGTTTTATCCGCGTGCCACCGTGTCGGTGTAGAGTTGTGCGCGATTGTCGAACTCAGCCCTGTACTCCATGCAGGCATTGCGAGGCGCCATATAATGGCTACCGGCGTCCCAAACGTTGCTGCTACTTGTAACGAGCACCGCATAGTACGACATGAGATGAGATAGCAGCTCGTCGCACGGGCGCTGCCATTGAGGGTCGAGAAGACCCTTGCCCCAACAGAGGAGGACGACATGTCTTCCATTCCTCACCGAGTAGAACTCGATACCGCTGATCTCGCCCTGATCAGGGATGTGCTGAGAACTGGCGGGTTCCGAGGCATTGAGGCGCAGGAAAACTCCGATGTGAAACGCGCAGCGTCGGCCCTGCTCCACTCAGAGTTCCGGAACGGGGCGAGAACGAGAGACGCACTGCTCCTCATCCTGAATACAAACCGTGACGACCTCCGGAGAGGTATTCCGGTTACTGGTTCCGTGGAAGGTGACGCGATAGAGAGGTGGCGGGACGAAGGAGGTCAATAATCGCCTCCTCTTTCAGAGTATGCCCCAGGACCGAGAGGTTCCCCTGATCCGGAGTTATTCTTGATGGGTTCTGTAATCGGCGTAGCGTTCAATATCGACTGGGGGTTTCCAGTTTTCGTCACCAGTGAGTTGGGGGATAAGGGGATAGCAGGGCCGTGCGCGGGGCTTAGATACCTTCAGCGGCACTTCACGAGACGCTCTGGCCAATCCTATTGGACCGCGGTAAGCGCCTGCAACTCTGCCCTCTTGTACCGGAGCACTCCTACATATGCGCGGGTGTGTTTTATAGCTGCCTACTCCGATTATAAGGATGGCGGACGCTAGCACTACCAAGCCGCTCAGTCGCGTTTCCCCGACGAGCCGCCCGCTGTGGGAGCCGTAAGATGCTCCCTGGCCACCTGATGCAAGACTTGGAACAGGTACATCTTCAGGTTCGAGTTTTCGCCAGCGATGAGCCCCAGTGTCTTCCGAACGATAGCCTCGCTTAGGTCATCCGACGGGGTATATTTCCGGGCCCATTCCTGGAGCAGGGCCGTCATCTCCGAACTTAGCGGCGCATCTACGCGTGAGAAACGGGCCATAAGCACCCCTCCTGTATCTCCGTAGACGGGCCAGCTATCAATCACGGCCCAAGCATCTACAGCTTCGGTTGGAGATAGCGCTGGGAAGACTTTTGTCTACTCGCGCACGTCAGCGCCCACACCGTGCTGCGAGGCGGATATTGACTGGAATCAAAGCCCCCTGCCCTATCCTGCAATTATCGTTATCAGGGTGTGGCACACACCATGCATGTCGAGCGCGTTGATCGAGAAGCCTTTGCAAATTCCTCCGAACCTCCGCGGTGAGTGCCACTCTTGATCCATCCGACGACCTGAGCGGAATTAGCATGCAGAAAATGAGGGAAGATCAGATACCAGGTTTCGTTACGGAAATTCTGGCCACTGGTTGCGATATGCTGGCGCTGGAGAACCTCTACGTTATCGCTGATCGGGATCTGCCGATGGCTATCCAGTCGGACGTTGCGCGCATCTTGGGGGCGTATGGTGAGCGTGGACATCTCGAAGCAAAAATCGCGTCGTACCTGCATTCGATCGGGAAAAGCTATCCGCGACCCTCAGAAGATTGAAAACAGGCGAAGCACTTGAGACCCCCTGACCCTGGCGATCAGCTTGATCCGTGGTGCTCCTGCGCGCTGACCGCACTCCAGCCCTCGAGCACGGTGGAGGGTGAACACCTAATATCCTTGCGGCGGACGTAACTAAGCTGCGGCCGTGGACGCGGTCAGCGCGCCATGTTAGGTCTCGCAGTCCTAATTTAAAATTTATCTAAGCAAGGAAGAACTCATGCGCATCAGACCACACCTGTTGGCGGCGGCCCTGTTATGCGCGTTCGGCGTGTCTGAAGCGGCCGCGGTCTGCAATATTTCCGATGCGAAGCTTGAAGAGGCCATTGTAAAGAAGCGGGAGTTTCGCGACCAGGAAAATAACCAGATGGTGCAAGATCTACGCGCCCTGCGAGACGCAGCCTTCGTTTTATGGGCCTATGGCCGACATGAAGACTGCGAACGCCTCCTGGGCAATATCCGGGAGCTTATCGCTGCGCCAAGCATGGGTAGCTTGGGAGGCAACGATGAAGACGAAGTAGATCAGCAGATGGCTGCAGGGGAACCCATGCTTCATTCTGGAGGACAGGTTGAGGGGAACCGCGGCGATAAGTCCGCACTGCCGCTCCTGGATATCAACGAACTAGGGCCAGGCCTGCGAGCCGACGAACTCCTTGGTGCTGAGGTGCGCAGTTCTGATGACAAGATCATCGGCGAAGTCCGCAACGTAGTCATTGGCACCAAAGACCGATGGGATTACGTCGTCATTGCTTCAGGCGGTTTCTTCACGCCCGGGAAAGACAGCATCGTCGTGCCGCTGCGATTCCTCCAGGTCGACCAGGAGCGCGATAGCTTCTTCGTTCGCATCCCGGAAGAAGAAGTCAAGAAAGTACCCCTTATGCCCGATCAGGACTATTCCTGGCTTGCAGACGAAGAGTGGAGGACCAAGAACGACGCCTTCTTTAGGCCCTGAGCGAAATCCCTGCCGCAAATTGTTCTTGCCCCGTTACCGCATAGCGAAATGTTTGCGAGCCATCCCTCAGCGCCGCTTGCCTTCTTTCCGTTGAAGCACATATTACATCTACCGGCAGCCATCTTAAGGGCGTTGCTGTTTGGGGCCTGATGCCCCAGCCCCAAGCGAAGGAGGACGCGATGTCTTCCGCCTCCATCCCAGCAGTATCAAGATCGAAACACATCTGGTGGGGCCATGCCCCGCTGCGGATATCGGCTATCGTCCTCTCCACAAGCTTCATCCTTTATATTGTCTTCCTGGATTTGCTTTAGGCGCCATCAGCTCTCTACGGAGAAAGATTTGCCATGCGATGCTATGTCAACCATGTCACCTTTCACTATCCCTTCCAATTTCCCGGCATGGAGGCCAAGCATCCACCGGGGACGTTCGAGGTACATGTCGAGGAAGAACCGCTCGATGTTGTTGGGGAAGCCTATCACCGGACTCTGACGTTTATGTTGACATTAGGCGGACGCACCGAAGCGTATTCCGTCCCTCAAGAAGAAGTCGATCAGCTTCTGGCCGCAGATCAAGCCAACCTCGTGTAGACTTGGCGACCAGTTGATCCGTAGCCCCTTGGGCATTGATCACGATTGAAATCCAGACGGAGGTAAGCCGAGAGCATATCGCTAGCGTCCCACCTGCTTCTGTTGCGCCTCCATACGCTGCAGTATCTCGCGCACTACCTGCAGATCGCCGGCCTGTTTGTTGAACACCTGCTGAAGTTCCTTGAGCGAAGAGGTAATCGAAACGGCCGATTGCTCAGTCACCGTGAGACGGTAGGAGATGCTGTCAAGTTTCCGGTCGAAGTCGTTGTCCCTTACCTCCCCGGCCCGAATGCGCTCGTTGTACGCGGCTTCGATCATCTTGACCTCGGCCAGCCGTTCCTTGTGCATCACTTCGTGCTGGGTGATCCAGACTTTCATTTCCTCCACATCGCGCCGGGTATTCACCCACACCGTCACGCCGCCTATGACGAGGACGGCAAGCGTCACGAGCTGGATGATCGTGTTGAGGTTCCACCGGAATTCTCTGTCTCTCTTGGGGAGTTGCATATCATCGTTCCTGTCCATTCGTCCCGGTGCCCTTCTGCGATGCGGATTAACTGTTTTGGAACGATCCCGCGGACGCCGAGCAGGTAGCAGGCCATCTCGTCCTGGCAGTCCTGGTCGAACTTGCGGGTGAGCGGGTACCGCTTCGGCAGCTTCTTGCGGATATCCCGCGCGGTGGTGCGAACGATCTGGTAGCGACCGGCGGCCGAGGACTTCCACTTGTTCTTCGGATGCTGGAGCATCTTCGTCTGAAGCGCGTCAAGCTCCTTCAGCGTCATCGAGACGAGATCGACATCGCCGCCGGTATAGGCGCCATAGGCAAGCGTCTCGTTGTAGCCGTCACCCTTGTCCGTTCCCTCGGTGAAACCGATCAGGTCGAGCATCGGGCGGTAGACGTAATAGCGGTCGCCCGCACCGCTTGGCGCGTTCGTCATGGGATATCTCCTGATGTTGTGATTTCTGGGGACGTGCCCGTTAAGCAACGGGAAGGAATTCGGCGGATATCAACAAGACGCTCACTGACCCCCAGCGAGCAACTGGTGGGAGAAGCCCGGCAGTACCGTGTCGGGCTTCTCTTTATCGCCTCGAAACTTTCCTGTTTTAGGTGTTGCTTTAATGCACTCGACTCGATCCCGCGCCGATGCTTCACTTCACGGGAAGCAGGGGGAAGCACCATGGGTTACGAGTGGGATCCTGTCCGCGCCAAGCGGAATTCAATGCTCCGGCTAGCTATTGCATTCGCGGCAACAATCGGGGTCACCGCGGTTCCGCTGTGGATCGCGCTGAAGACCGGCGCCATCTAGGGGCGCGCCTCGGTCCCGCACCTCGAAATGGATGGGCGAATTGCACCGGTCCTGTCACAAGCCGGCCAGGACGCGACTACCGTTAGCTTTAGAACGGGGTCGGGCGACCGATTGACGTCACGCTGCTGCCGCGAGATCACGCTGGTTCACCGGTCTTGCTAACCCGCGTTTGCCGTGCATATGCTTGCCGTAGATATGGGTAGTGGACGTCGAAACCCCTCGTACAGCGGTCTACTACACTCTTCGGTCTCATGGTCGGGGAGGCCCACGCGCATGTTCAGGGTGAAACCGAAAGGCGTGGGCGCTCTCCTATACGAGAGTTTCGAACTCCCCGACTATGTTCGTGGAGACCGGAATGTCGAAGTTCATTTTTGAAGGTGCCGACGACAGCTTGCATCGCTGGGCTGGCTCTCGCGCTCTCCCCTTGGGCGCTTGTCACCGTGTCCGCGGTCGCATTGACAGACCCTCTACGGAGGAGACGAAGCGCTGAGCGGATTGCCAAGGATGCCGAGCGCATCGGGCGCGCTGCCGGACGCTGGAAGGCTTCATCCATGAGTTCTGGTCCGAACTGGAGCCGAAGAAGGATCTGAAGTTCGGGTGGGCTCTCCGGGCCATGCGCAAGCATCTGGAGGCCGTCACTGAAGGCGCTCGAAAAGTTTACTTCGAAAGTTCTCCAATCCTGCTTAGTTGCATTCCAGAAGAATTTGCTCGACAGATTTGGGAACAAGTTTTTATGGATATTCGGTCGTTTGACAGCAACGCGGAGGCATATCTTGGCGCCATGGCGCCGGCACTTCAGGACGTCTTGGAAATAGCCATTTTGAAGCTCGCTCAACGTGAGGGTGCGGAAGACCTCTCATGGTTTGACGAGCTTCGCCAAGAAGCCATCGACACCGCGAAGGGGCTGGTGGTTCAGGAGGTTTCGGTAGAAGTCGATGCGGGTGTGCGCGGGTTCGTCTGCCAGGTGCTGAACGCAAAGTTCGAGAGCCTCCGCGTCAGCCTGGTCGAACAGGAGAAATGAACTCTGGCCATCGACACTGATAAAGGCGCTGCGGAAATCCCTTCCGTAGATGGTGGTTACGCTCACCGTGATCTCCTTCGGGTTCGCGGTTGGTCCACACAGGCATTACGCTTGGATGTATCGGCTGGATGACTGAATAATTTGCTGGCTACTTATGCGATATGTTGCCTGTGCCCTGAGCGCGAGAGGCACGCCCAAGGCTGGCTGGGTTGCCGACGAGGAGATTAGGCGGAGCCGTTCTGCGGGAGGTCCGTGGCCTCATCAATTTTTTTCTTCAGCTTGCGCTCCTCCTCAGTCGCGTCGACAGAGTTCGCTTCCTTGACGGCCCCCCGCCAGTTCGGCGGCGCCTTTCGAATGACCGTATCTGAAGAGCCCTGTGTAGCGGGGTGGTTGAGTTCGTCGCTCATTTTGGTTCTCCGTGCGGGAGTCCAACTATCGACTAGCCAAAATGGTCCAAGCACTCCGCCACGCCGATGCCACATTTCTCGAGAGCCAGGCCTCGACACCCGAAGTGGGCACTGGGATCAATTCGCTTCTTGGGGTGGCGTTACCCTTGCAGGTGGCGGCGCTTGCGGTGAGAGGATTACGCCTTCTGGCTGATCCCGTGGCTGGTCACCCAGCGGAATAATGCTGACGATTATGGCGATCAAGGCGAGTGCCACCGCAATAAACAACAGACGACTGAACCAAATGTTCATCGGCGCTCCTTGGGGTGACACAACCAGTCGATAGACATGATGTTCCTCGAAGCATGCACCAGTCGTGGCCGCCGGAAAAGAGTAAGGACCCTCAGCAAGAGGGAGGCAGTCTGGAAAGCACAGCCTTTCAACTAAGGATTGTTTTTTAAAACGGACGGTGAACCCTTAGTTCATAATGTGGTGGAATCGCCGCAATCGCTGGAAAAAAAACACTGTCAGTATGATCACATTTGGATGAAGAAGACGCCGAGCTTTTTATCGCCACTACCGTTCTGGCCCTTCAAGATGCCATGGGCATAGCAGTCAAGCAACTCGCAGACGACAAGGGACAGACGATGTCTCATGGCTGGATGAGCTTCATCAAGAGGCCATCGGGATTACCGACAGGATAGTTGTTGCGGATGCCTCTTTCGAAGTCGGCACGGCCGCCCGCCGGTTCGCCGCTTATATGTTAGACACAAAGTTCAAAAGCCTGCGTGCCAGCCTTGTTGATCCGCGAATTGAGTAGATGGCCACCCCAGACGGCGCGAGCGGGAGCGCAGGCGCAGGATTTCAGTGATGGTACGGTTTTTAGGAGCCGCGAGGCGTCATCCACTTCCGAGAAGGGCGGCTGCGGTGAGAGCCTGGCCAGGCCAAGAGACTTGGCGAGCCAACGGGGGGAAGCCATGGCCGGGTAGAGCGCTTGCCAAGCGCTGGACAGATCGAACGGAAATTCATTTGGCGAGAGGCTCCGGATGAAGCCTCTCGTAAAGCATGGTCAGCGCCCCGCGGCGATGCCGACGATGACGCCGGTTGCAAGGCTGATGAGCAGGTAATCCTTGTCCACCCGGATCCACTGCTGTCCCCTCGATGGAGCGCGGAGCCCATGACGACGGTAGTCGCGTACGGGCTGACGGCGTTTCCAGTCCGACACCCGATGACCACGCACCCACTTCGGTCGCTTGGGCGGGGGGCGATGGGCCTGAGGCTTGTGCTTCTGATGGTACGTCGGCTTCCGGTCGTTATGATGCGACTGGGCTTGCGCGGAGAGCGGTGCCACTGAGCAAGTCATTGCCAGGGCGATCGCGAGGGCACGGGTGAAATGCTTCATGATGAAGTCCTCGTTGGTAACGAGGTGCTTTATGCGTCGGTAAGTTAATCGAATATGAACGTTCAGATTAAGCTTCTGTAAGGTTTCCCGAGCCGCTACCGATCAGAGAGGTAGCGCCATCAGGGCTATCAACGCCATGGTCCAATCCATGCTGGTGAACTGCGAACCCTGATCAGAGTGGATCAGCACCTTGTCCTTCGGTTTGCGTCGCCACACCGCCATGAGCAGAGCCGGCACTACGACGTCCGTGGTTTGACGGCTCTGCATTGACCAGCCGATCACCCGGCGCGAATAAAGATCGATGACGACGGCGAGATAGGCGAAGCCCCCGCAGGTCCTGATGTAGGTGATATCCGTCACCCAGGCCTTGTCAGGAGCCGTTACGTCAAACTGCCGGTCAAGCGTGTTGTCGAGAACGACGGAAGGCCTGCCGCCATAGATGCCGGGACGGCGTTTGTAGCCGATCTGCGCCTTGATTCCGGCGAGACGGGTCAGACGCGCAACCCGGTTAGGGCCGCACATCTCTCCCTGATCGAACTGCTACGAAAATTTGCTGGGGACGTGCGGCAATGACCGCAACCGAGGCCCCTAGGCTGAATGTCGGATGCTGGACTGACAAGTCGGGAAATCACATCGCCTTCTAATGCATTCGTAGCTTGCGAGCATTTTTGAATGAAACGAGCCGCCCTGCGTCCTCGTCCCATAGAGCAAGGCGCACACACTTGAAGCTGTCCCAGATCGTTATGCGGCCGACCGATGCGAGTTCCGGATGTTCGCGAAGCACTTCAGGCAACCTGTAGTATGGCACCCGGCTCGAAAGATGGTGCACGTGGTGGATTCCAATATTCCCCGTTATCCAACCTAGAACGGGCGGCAGATCATAATGGGAAGCGCCATGAAGGGCCGAAGTCGCGAACTGCCACTCATTCTCCTTTGCCCAATGTGTTTCCTCGAACTGATGCTGGACGTAGAAAAGCCAGACGCCTGCCGCCGCTGCAAGCAGCACGATCGGCAAGTGGATGACGAGAAAGGGCACAATTCCTATAGCCCAAGCGAGGCCGACCGCTAGGATGGAGATGGCGACATTGGTGGTCATCGTCGACACCCATGGCAGGGCGCCCGACTGCATCATCCCGAAGGGAAGTCGTTGCTTCAGCAGGAATAGCCAGGCAGGGCCGATACCGAACATTACCAACGGATGCCGGTAGAGCCGGTAGCGGAGTCGGCCGAGCTTCGAAAGCTCTTCATATTCAGCCACAGTCAATGTGGTGATATCACCGATGCCGCGCTCATCCAGGTTTCCTGTTGACGCGTGGTGGGCGGCATGGGCGCGCCGCCAATGATCATACGGCGTCAAGGTCAACACGCCGAGCACACGCCCGGTCCAATCATCCAGCCGACGACGCGCGAAGAACGATCCGTGTCCACAATCATGCTGGATCATGAACAAGCGCAGAAGAAAGGCTGCGGCGGCAGGGATGACAACAACCAACCCCAACCAGAAGCCGGTGGAGATGCATATATACGCAAGCGTCCACAACAGCGCAAAAGGAACGGCCGTCACAAGCAGTTCATAAATGCTGCGACCGGCGTGCGGCTGACGATAGTGCGAAAGGACTTTAAGCCAAGCTTTGGCATCACGTCCATGAGTCGCTGCCAGGCCCTGGGAGGCGTTGGTCATTCTTGGTGATCTCTCTGGTTTTATCCGAAGCTCAGCTTACCGCTCACGGAGCGAGCTTTGCTGCTGCGAGATCGCCTAAGGCCTTCGCAGGTGGAGTGAGTTCTGTGGGAGGCTCTATAAGGAATGCTGTGCCGTGACCACCGCCCGCCTAGCAGATGCGATATGCCTGACAGCACCATTGGGGCGTTGGAGCTTGAAGATCGATCGATCATTAGCAGAAACTTGCCGGGCCGTGTCGAGGCCTCGATATTGCCTCCGGGAGATAAGCTGTTCCCGCATAAAAGAGCATTTTCGCGGTACCCGAACCCGCTCACGCCCACAAGATTTCGATGAAGCTGAAGGTTGGAAGACATCATGGTCCTCCTTTCGTTGGGGCCAGGGAAGTTACCCCTGAAACGGCAGCGCCCGTAAAAGTGGCTACCGAAGCGGCTACAGTACGACGGACGGCCAGGTGGAGCAACCAGATAGACACGCTTTGAACAAGCCTTTGGTGCCGGCTCCCGGACCGTTGTTTTGTCAGCCACCCCTCTGCCAGTAGGCCAATGTGACTTCACGGTTTTAGGCCGAGCCTAGGCCGGGGTAGCCATGAAACATGTTGTGAACTGGCATGCTCCTTGAAATTGTGCGGTGCAGCATTATCTAGTTTTAGGAATAGCGGTGGCTTTCCGGATAACAGAGGGCCAGCTATGAGAGGCATCTCCGACACGATTGAACGTCTAGCCCGGTACCGTGCTAGGCCAATTGCGACGACCGGCGGCATCAGCAGGCTAACGAAGCTGACTCCGGAGATTAATCCGGGCCAGCTGATGGGTTGGTACCGGCGTCCTAGCAACGTGGAAGCTCCCGCCCTTGTCGTCGTACTCCACGGATGCACACAAACAGCAGCTGGGTATGATGAAGGATCGGGATGGTCGGCACTCGCAGATGACTACGGGTTCGCCGTACTGTTTCCCGAGCAGTCCCGCCAGAACAATCCGAACCTGTGTTTCAACTGGTTCCGCACGGAAGACATCATTCGGGGGCAAGGCGAGGTGTTGTCTATCCGCTCGATGGTTGCCCGAATGGTGGCCGAGTACGGTGTTGATCCGCGGCGTGTCTACGTGACTGGGCTCTCGGCGGGAGGGGCGATGGCGAATGCATTGCTTGCAACTTATCCCGAAGTTTTTGCTGGGGGTGCCATCATCGCAGGCCTTCCATACGCAATCGCCTCGACAGTGCCAGAAGCTTTTGATCGCATGCGAGGCAACGGAATCCCCTCCGCAACCATTCTCCAAAACAAGCTGCGCTCGGCAAGCGGCCACCATGGCCCTTGGCCGACGATATCTGTCTGGCATGGAACAGCTGATAACACAGTGGCGAAAGCGAACGCACGAGCGATTATAGATCAATGGCGAAGTGTCCATCAGGTGGCGGCAAGACCGAACCTCTTGCAAGACATTGACGGTCACACTTACGAGGCGTGGCGGGACCCTTCGGGGCGGGAGTTGATCGAGCATTACCAGATATCTGGGATGGACCATGGGACCCCATTGGATCCTACAACTGGCTACGGTAAGGCCGCGCCTTACATGCTTGACGTCGGAATTTCTTCCACTGTGCAAATCGCACGCGCTTGGGGACTGACGCCGTCTTTTGAGCGCCGTGCTTCTCCAAGGACTACCGGAGCCCCCGATTCTTCTCACGTCCACCAGTCCAGTCCTGCAAGCGTCGACGGGATACAGGAGGTGATAGAACGGGCCATGCGTTCAGCCGGATTAATGAAATAGCTACTGGAAGGCTTGCGCAAGCTCATCACTTGGCGTCACAAACCGCATTTGCGTAAGCTCGCTTGTGATCATGGGCGACACGCGATATTTACATCACGTTCGCGATCTCACCATGCTTGCAATCATACTGAATGCGCAGGGAAGATTGACGGCCTGCGTCGTGAACGACGACGCAGGCATTTCCTCCGACTAGCGCTTGAAATGGTAGCAACAGCTCGGGCGACAGGTAGCCAGCGTGCTGCTGGCATAACGATCGGCACACACTGCTCTAATGGCCGGTCGCCACATCGCGCGGCGTCATACTTGGTAGCCAGTCTGGATCAATAAAGCCGAAAATCGATAGCTGCCGAGGCGTGTATTTTAACGGCCACCGACGAAGCGGAGCAACGAATAGAGAAGTCAGCTCTTTAAGATGAACCCGCAGCTTCGTTTACAACGAAGAGGAGGTATAGGTGTCCTGAGTTGCGTCTGCGCCGTCGTCGCCAACACCGAGAATGTTGATCAGAGCCTCTCTTTCTGGACCGAACGGTCTCTGGTTCAGGAAGTCTGCAACAGGCATATGTGTCTGGTGGCCACCTGAAGGCCCGTTTGCCTTGTGCAACACGAAAGCTTGTTGAGTCGCTTCATCGGTGAAAAGGTACCATCGGTCCCCATTCGGGCTGGAAGAGAACTGCTGAAGGTTGTTCATGAAACTGGTTCCTCAGGACGATTGGAGCCGCTCGAGCTATGAGGCCGACGACCGCGCTTGCTGATCATTGGCAAGCGCCTCATCGAGAGCGGTCTCTGTGACCGCGAAGGCTCTGGTGAATGCACCCGACGTCAACATGATCGTGAGCGTGCGGTGATAGCCTTCCCACATTACATCAAGAGGCTCCTCGACAATTTGAACATCGAATTCACCAGGCGGATGCGATTGTTCCATTCCCGGCAAAAGGAACGCGTTCTGGAAGCTGACCTTCCTGACGCTTGTCTTGATGTTCATGATTGTCTCCTGGGGCGACGTTGCTTTGCTGGAGTTAGCGTAGATCGGTAGCCGTCAGCGTGTAGCTCATGCCGCGCTTCCCGTCGTAGATCTTCATTGCGGTCTGCTGTATTTTTGACCGAGCGACGTCAAATGCACGCAAATAATCGTGTTCCGACAAACGCGCGGTCGAGAAAGCGCCAGTTTCGACGAAGAACCTCACCTCGAACATCCCGTCATAACCCGTAAAGCGAATGACGTTCCTGGCGTTATCGAAGCTTCGGCTTATGTTAGGAAAGCTAAGTGTCATCGTGCGCTCCATTTTCGGCTCTACGGTGAGCGGACAAGCCGCCAGGTACGCCCATCATCGTGGTGGTCGTGTGATTTCGTGCCGGATCAGGGGATAGGCGTCGGCATCGTACATGGCCTGCATCTGCGCCCCGTCGAACCTTGCTTCATCGACTTCCAGAACAGAGCCCCGAAGGAGTGCGACTGGGAGCTCTTCGATAGCAAAGCGCAGAGCCTCAGCTACAGTCTCAAAACGCCGATAGCGATGTCTGCTCCCTTTGTGTTTGCTCCGGCACGGATAGAAGCTCGCGCCATCCCTGTAGTTGAAATGGAGCCGGTGGCTCTGGTCGATCGCTGGTGTGCCTGAGGGCGTGCGCTGCGAGCCGCTGATCATGATGCAGACCCATCGGGTGTATCTACTTGACGGCTCGCAAAGCGATGCCGCCGCTCGGCCATTCGTGCTTCTCGTTTGCGAAGAGCCAGCTTGCCGCGAATGTCTTGGAGCTTTGCGGCATCTAAGCCTTGTTCATTGAGGCTACGCTTGAAGAGGCTTTCAGCGGCACGAAGTATTCTAGTGATCATGTTGGTTGCCTCCCGGGCTTAAGGCGAACAGGCCTTGCTGAATTGTCCGGCCCTCTAAGCGCGTCCGGATCAGAGCTGAGGCTGCGTTGACGCGGTCGTTCTCGTCCTTGGCCAGTCGGGCCTCACGCAGGCGCAGGGTTTTTGCCTCGCGTGCCTGCTTGACGAAATCCTCCTCTTCCGCCGCGCGGGCTTTCGCGAAGAACTGGCTTTGGATTTTGTTGAAGGCGCTTTCCGCCCGCTGACGGGGCTTGCTGAACGTCTGTGTCATGGAGTTGCCTTTCAGGCTTGGCCGTCGCCACGGTCCAAAAAGAAAAGGCCGGGCAGTTAGCCCGGCCTTGGTTGGTTCACGCTCTCGACAGTGCCAGTACATCCGTGGTCAAGGGAGAGCAGATACCGATATCAGGCGGACTGAATATTGCAGGCCGACATCTTGCCCGACTTGTTGTCGCGCTCGAGATCGTAGTTGAGCTTCTGTCCTTCGACGATGTCTCGCATTCCGGCACGCTCGACAGCCGAGATGTGCACGAACGCGTCAGCGCCGCCGTTGTCAGGCTGGATGAAGCCGAAACCCTTGGTGGAATTGAACCATTTAACTGTGCCAGTGGTCATGATGAACCCTTTCTTAGCATAAGTGATCGGCCAGAAAGTCGGTGACATCCTGGGGAGTGTAGCGATGTTTTTAAAGGAAAGGTTCGTTCAGGGCGCGGTGCCAATCGCGCAATAACCAAAGCTCAGCGAGAAAAAGATCGGTAAACTCAAAATAGTGATTTCTATCGGAAAGTCAACCACAAGTTTGAGGACTCGTCCGATCGCAGCCGGAAAGCTGGTCTCCGTCGTCCAAGACCGCAGCGGCTTCGGGCAATCGTAGCCACGGATCTGGCGCTGCCGCTTCAGGGGCGTCCCCTAGCCCCAACGAAAGGAGGACGAGATGTCTTCCGACCCCCGATTTATCAAGAACCTCGTCAGCGTTAGCGGCTTTGGCTATCGTGAGAACATCCTTGCGGCGTGACGATCTCTTCTGCCGTCTCCCGTGGGAAGCTGGCCGTGCGCACACGGATAGTCCGCCTGAAGCATGAAGAGCGACTACAACCGCCTCCCACCTCGTGGGACTACGTAGCGCTGCCTCTCTGAATAAGGGCGAGGTGCCGATGAACCACCAAACGTGAATGCCGGAGTACGCCCTGTATGCTCCCACGAGTTGTCGATCTGCGGGCACGGTTTCGCGAGTATCAGGCGTGGGAAGCAAGCTTGTGACGGCTTGCACCAATCGCTTGCTGCTGGCCACGCCAGCGAGCGACTTCGGATCAACGCGCTGTTGCCTGGAGGGACGGTTACCCCTGCGGGTGGAGAAGGTGACCCAGAAGCCTTGAAATTCGTGTCTGACCTCCACCTGATGAGAAGAATGGCGTCGGCATTGGAAAATGCTCAAGCCGCACTTCCTGCTCTCGGATCGGTCTCAGTTCATTACCGGTAGCCCCATGATTGTTGATGGGGCATGTCGGTTCGCCTCTTATAGTTCGTAAACCTGATGTCTCCGTTACGGAAGCTTCTGGGACCCAAGCGACCCAAGGCGGTCATCAGCAGAGTAGAGCCTCAAGAACACACAAGTCAGTCAGCAATGGCGAGAACGATCTTGCCCCGTGCGCGACCAGCTTCAGAAAGTGCGAGCGCTTGTCTGATCTCGGCCAAAGGCAGGACATTGTCGACATGTGCCACGACCTTGCCAGCTTCAGCCAGTTCCTTGATCGACCTCAGGTTAGGTCCGCTGGGCACGGTAAAGGATCGCTTCACGCTGACCCCGAAGCGCTCGGCTTCGTTGTTGGGAAAGGCCACCACGGTAACTATGCGTCCACCCTTCTTCAGTGTCTTGAAGGCTCGCTGGAATGTCTCGCCGCCCATCGTATCGAACACGAGATCAATGTCACCTACCGCGTCTTCGAAGGGTTGACTCGTGTAGTCAACGAAATCGTCAGCACCGAGATCACGTACGAACTGCTCGTTGCGGCCCGAGGCTACCGCGGTGACATGGGCTCCTTTGGCCTTCGCGAACTGCACGGCCAACGAACCCACGCCGCCCGAGCTATTGGTCACCAGGAGACGTTGCCCGGCAGATAGTTCACCTTCATCGAAAAGCGCCTGCCATGCCGTTGAACCCGCCAGCGGAAACGCCGCCGCTTGGATGGGGTCCATATTGGCGGGTACATGCACAACGTTCGCTGCTTTTGCGATTGCATATTCTGCAAACGCACCGGTGTGAACCATCCCGAAAACAGTGTCACCTGGCTGCACGCTATTGACGTCAGTGCCGACCGCTTCGATCGTGCCGACGAGCTCCCCTCCAAGGAGGATCGGCAGGGTCATCCCCATGCGCTGCCCCATGCCACCACGAATTTTCCAGTCAATTGGATTAACGCCTGCGGCATGGACTCTTATCAGAACCTCGCCAGCCCCAGGCACTGGTGCGTCAACATCAGAAATGTCCACAACATCGTTGGATCCGTATTCGCGAATTACCGCGGCTCTCATTGGAATTCTCCCAAACCTTGATCCAATTCACGGTATAGAAGTAGTTGTTCGATGTGACGCCAACCTGCATCGCCGACAGGCCATTTCTCATGCAACAACCTTTTGCTACTCGCCGTGTTGCGAAGCCAAGTGGTTCCGCCTTACCGTTGCACACCCACACTGAAGCGCAGCTGACCTTTGCTGCGTCAGGCATGATCCAACTCCATACGGAGGAAGGGGTCTGGCTGGTGCCTCCTCAGCGTGCGGCGTGGGTTCCGGCAGGTGTTCCGCATCGCCTGGATATCATAACGGACGCCGAACTCTGGATGGTGCATTGGCAGGCATCAGCAATCGCAGAATGGACGCCTGCAGGCTTTCCTGATCATGCTTTCGCATCGAGGGTCACCCCTTTGATGCACTCCCTGCTGGCTGCGGCCGTTGACGATGATACTCGGGCGGACAAGGCGGAGCTCGTGGTGCGGTTGATACTCCTGGAACTGTGCGCCGTGTCGGATGCACCAACCTACCTTCCCTTACCCAAACATCCTGTGGCAAAGCGGGTCGCCGAAATTGCTCTGGGCGATCATCGCAATCTCATGGACCTCGCCGAGATTGCATCGCGAGCCGCAACGTCCATTCGTACCGCAAGCCGACTGTTCCCCCGGGAAACAGGAATGACGATTAAGGCTTGGAGGCAACGAGCGCGGATCGTGCGAGCCATGGAGAAACTTGCCCAAGGGAAGGCGATTGCTAATGTGGCGAATGACACAGGCTTCTCCAGCACCGCCGCGTTTTCCTGCGCGTTCAGACAAGTGACGGGAACCACGCCCAGCGCGTTCGTCGGGGAACCCCAAAACCACGATCGCTGAGGTAGCCCTCTGGCAATGTCGCTGCTGCATGACTGCTCTCGGCCCATAGCGAACGTGTACTGCTAGAGCCAGCGGTATAACTCGTGCCACGCGGCGTCCTCACAGCAATGCACTTCCTCACCTGAACGACCAGACGCAGGCTAACGGGCAGCTTCCTTCGACCGGCGCTGTCGATGCCTGTCAGGCTCGGCGTCCGCGGATGTCACGAAAACGAACTAGCCTTGCGCGTTCCTCGTCCCATAGAACAAGCCTCACACAGCGCAGGCTATCCCTAAGGCTTACCCGTCCAATGGCGGCGAGTTCCGGGTGTTGGTGTAGGACCTCGGGTAGCCTGTAGAAAGGAATGCGGCTTGATAAGTGGTGCACGTGGTGAATCCCGATGTTGCCTGTAAGCCATCTCAACACCAGCGGCAGATCATAATGCGAAGCGCCGTGAAGGGCTGCGCCGGGGAAATGCCAATTGTCATCCTTCGCCCAGTGCGTGTCCTCAAACTGATGCTGGACGTAAAACAGCCAGACGCCTGCCGCCCCTGCCAGCAGCACGATCGGGAGGTGGGTTGCCAGGAAGGGCCCGATTCCGATGGCCCATGCCGATATGATGACAAGAAGAGCGACGGCGAGATTGGTCGCCATGGTTGAGACCCAAGGCAGTGCGCCAGAGCGCATCATCCCGAATGGTAGTCGTTGCTTCAAGAGGAAGACCCATATTGGCCCGATCCCGAACATCACCAGTGGGTGCCGGTAAAGTCGGTAAGCTAGTCGGCGCAAGCGCGACAGCGCACGATATTCCGCTACCGTAAGCGTTGTGATGTCGCCAATCCCGCGTTCGTCCAGGTTCCCAGCCGAGGCATGATGGATGGCGTGGGCGCGACGCCAGTAGTCGTAGGGCGTGAGGGTCAAGACGCCGAGAACGCGCCCAGTCCAGTCGTCCAGGCTCCGACGAGCAAAGAAGGACCCGTGTCCGCAATCGTGCTGGATTGTGAACAGCCGCAACAGGAAGGCTGATGCGGCCGGAACCACAAGAATGAGGCCGAGCCAGACTTTATGAGTGATGCAGAAGTAAGCAAGCACCCACAAGATGGCGAAAGGGAAGGCTGTGACAAGTAGCTCGAAGGTGCTACGGCGCACTTGAGGCTGCCGATATCGAGACAGCGTCTTCATCCAGGCGGAGGCATCGAGGTCGGTCGGCCTCGACGGTTGACGGACGGCAATATTCATCAGCGGAAGTCTATTTCTGTTTCTTGCCGAGGCTCAGCGAGTCGCTGGCACCTTTAACCTGACTGCCAAAAGCCGGGGGTGTTACCGCCGGACCCTTTTCCTTCTTCGGCTTGCGAGCCTCGCGATTGCTTCTTAGTTGGCCTTTGGCCATGGTAATTCTTTCTGTTGAATAGATGGGTAAACCGCAAACCATCCGTACGCACGGAGTATGCATTTGAATCACGGTTAGGGATTTGTCGTTCCCGCTCCACCGCCACTAAGAGAGGACGCGTCGCGCAGTCCTGCGACGATTGGCAGAGGTTGGAACAGCATCTGAGGCTCTAAGCGTATCATCCGGCATCGCAAGGCGAGTGTCGCAGGGGCAGTTTCAGAGGAGACTGCTATGCCTGACAGGATGTTCTCGCGATAGCCAAAGCCGCTAACGCTGACGAGGTTTCGTTCTAGTCGGAGGTAGGAAGACATGGTGTCCTCCTTTCATTGGGGCCAGGGGATGGCCCTGAAGCGGCAGCGCCCGTACAATGGCTACCGAAGACTTGACAGTATACCCGGCGGGCGTCGTGCGCAATGATTAAGGGCATGATCCAGCGCGAGGCACAGATGCACCAGCTTCCCGTCTCGGGTGATCAGCATGACGCTGTCCCGGGGGACATTCGTCAGCTCCGGCAGTTGCGCCATGAAGATCAGGATGGCCAGCTCGTTGACGAAGCCGGTCATCACCGATTTAGACCCGAAGCGCATCAGGTAGGCGAGCTTCCGCAAGCCCGCGACGATCTGCAGATGCCTTCAAGAACGGTCGCTGCCAAGAGGTACTCAAGCCCGTGGTCGCGCACGAGCGTCACCATCAGGGCCGCCATTGCGGCGGTGCCCCGCTTCGTCTTTGCGTGCGCGAGGTGGTCCGCTGCCAGTCACTGAAGTCAAGGAACGCCCGCTAATCGCCGAAGCGTTCATCTCTGCGGCGGAGAGCGCGGGCTACGAACGCAGTGCCGACTATAACGGAGATCGTCAGGACGGCTTCGGCTACTATCAGGTGAACCAACGACCTGGCCGTAGGGTGAGCGCGGCTGCGAACCAGCGACGACACCTGGCGGCATATCGGCAGGCTGGTCGAGACTATCCAGCCGGCCGAGTGCGAAATCTATTTTGCCAATGCAGCGTATGGTTCCGTCAAAAGGTGAAACGCTCTAGATCACCGAGCGCGGCTATCCCGTAGCGGAGGTTTCGCAGCGGCTCGGGGTCAGCCAGCATTCGCTCTATGAGCGCGTGCGGAAAACATAGACCCGAGGGCGTCTACGAAACTCGGGGCTATTCAGTACTGGCAGTCGCAGAGAAGCCGGTCTGCCGTCATTCGTCAGTGAAGGAACAAAACGAGGAGCCCGTCATTCCACCGAATTCCCTTGCCTACGTCGGTATCGGTATCAGGCAGGTCGTTGTCCGGAAGGAGCCCGCACGTGAAGCAAAGCACGCTGCAAGCGACCTTGCAGGCCGAGGTTGCTCGATGGTTTCATTCACTTGATCCAGTGCGGCCAGAAGAGATGATAGGGATCTGGAAGGGCGTCGGTCACCGCTCCGGACATCCTCTCGACGGGGTGCTGGAGAACCTGCACTGGTTCGGGAAGCGGTTTAATACCGATTTGCGTGCAGACGCCCTTCTGTTCGAGGGAGAACACGGCCGTCTGGTTCCGATTGATCCCAAGTTCTTCCCTATAAGGCTCGCAATCAGGTTTGCTGCGTTCGGCCGGTCAACCCCCGCACGCAATCTGTTCTCGCACGTCAAGCCCCGGGTCCGCGCACGAGGAACGACAGCGACTTTGCGGAGGTTGGTGAACGACGGCGTGATGACCGCGGCAATGGTCTACGACCGGCAGCCCATCGCCGATTACTTTCGTCGCGTGAACGAGCACGAGATCGCCGGAATGATGGTCGTCACGCATGACCCCCGTAGGTACTACTTCCGACTGACGAGGGCTGAGGCCGGAGCCGGCGAATGAAGAGACTGGCTCAAGAGTCATCCGAGGGTACGCAGCCAGAGGTGTCGTTCGAGGAAGTCGAACTTGGGATCCAGACGGACAGGATTCGCGAAGAGCTTCGCATCCAGCGGTATCGGGCGGGATAGGCGAGGCGATCGGTTGAGCATCAAGTTGTTCATTTTTTCCCGATAGCAGATCACCTGCGGTGACTTTTTTGTTGTGGGTGAGTTATCGGTAGGCTGATGTCCGCTTAACAGGGACTGCAAATGGGGAAAACCCGCGCGAAATTTACTCTGGCCGCTTGCCTCCTCCTCTTTCAAAGCGCGGCCAAGGCCGAAGTTGTCGAGGTGGAGAGCTTCGGCTTCCCTTACGCTCCCGGGCGCTTCGAGAGGTTCACCGATGTCATGTCTTCGGAGCTTGGTGCCGCCACGACCGCTGCGATCAAGGAGCGCTATCCATCAATCCAGAACATCCAGCTTTTCTGCACTGGCCTCTCCGGCCCGCGCCTGGCCTACATCGACGGCGTTTTTTTCGCACTGAACGAGAAAGCAGGCAGGCAGGGCGCGTACGTAACGACGGAGGCAGGTCGTGCCGATGTGCTTGATATCGACAAACCGCCTTCACCGCTGGCGGGTGACTTCCTGACCATCCTGGCCTTGACAAGGGACGCAGGCGCAGCTTGCCAGACCCTGTTTCGATAGATCCGATTAGTCGTTCGGATACTCGATCCTCTGACGGCTCACCAGTTTCAATGAGCGGTCCGGCTGGATGATATATCGCTCACCCCACTCCTGACCGAACTGGTCGCGGAATCGGTTTGTCACCGTGCTGCCGATCGGCGCCTTGGTCAGGCGCGTGGCTGGCTGGCCACCATAAGTGATGCTGCCGGGAACTGGTTCGAGCGGCGAGACGCTGCATCCGCCCAAAGCAAGGGCCAGCATTGTTGGTACAAGGACGCGTAGCATGTGATGCTCCTGTATCAGAGGCCGCTCAACTTGTGACGGTCGCGTCGGTTCTGAAGTTTGGCAGTAACGACGTGGCGTCAGCTACACCAATCGATCTTCTTTCCCTTCCGCCATTCCCTGGCGAAGCCCTCCCTCCGGGGATTCAAGTTGGGGACGCGGACGGAGCCGTACGTCCGCATCCCCCGCGCGGTCTGGCTGCCTACATCTGTTCCTTCTGGGCGCCGCTCTTTGGCTTTGCCGGGCCGAGGACCGGCTTTTCGCCGAGGGGCGCCATGGGCGTTGCCTTGAACTCGCCCTTTCCGTCGATCGAATTTCCTTCCGCCCAGCGGCCGGGGGCCGGGTTTTCGTCGCCGAGGGTGAAGCCGAGGAAGGCGTAGCTGAAGTCCTGCTTTTCCTCTTCCTGGGGGAAGCTGTTCGGGATCGGGAAGACGCTGCCTGCACCGCCCAACTCCTCCAGCGCCGCCATCCACTGGTTCTGGTGCATGGTGTCGCGGGCGATGAGGTAGGAGAGCATGTCCTTCATGCCTGGATCGCTTGTCATGTTGTAGAGGCGAACGGCGAGCACCCGCCCGGTCGATTCTGCCGCGACGTTGGCGGTCATATCCGCGGCGATGTTGCCACTCGCATAGATGTGCGACATGTCGAAGGGAACTCCATCGGAATCCACCGGCATGGCTGAGAGCCCCGCCGAGAGGAGGTTCTTCAGGTTGAGCCCGCCTAGTACCGCGCCGCCGACCGGGTCGGCCGCGACTTCCTCCTTCAGGCTCAGCGGCGCGCCTTCAAGGTTCATGGCCACGGCGGTCGCCAGCATCTCGATATGGCCGAGTTCCTCGGCTGCGGTGTTCATCAGCAGATCGCGGAACTTGGGATTGCCGCGGGCGCCGCATGCCTGGAAGAAGTACTGCATGGCAACGCGGATTTCGCCCTCGACGCCGCCGATTGCCTGCTGGAGCGCACGTGCGAACATCGGATCTGGGGTCTCGACACGCACCGGGTACTGCAGCTTGCCGTCGGTATAGAACATGCTTGTCTCCTTTTTGTTGGGAACGGTGTGCCGAACATGAGGAGGCTGCGAAGGTTCCTGGATAATTCGAGCCGCGCACCCAGCCGAAGCGCTAAGGCCCGGGCCGGGGCGGGCGGGGCGGGCAGACGAGAAGGCTCATCCACTCGTGAGGGCCTCGTTCACAGAACTTGACTCGACATCACATCTTGTGAGGGTAGTATTAGGCATCGCTCGGCACATCTTTGAGGGCGCTGACGCCAGGATGTTGGCAGTTCTCGCCCCAAGCATTGGGAGTAACCCGATGAACATTGAGCTACCCGACGCCCGATTTGCAGGCGTCCTTTTTCCGGAAGACCTAGCTCGAATGAGCGTCGCTGTGAGGGACGCGCTCCAGCGTTTGGCGTCCGATGGGGTCGCAATCGAGAGCGAACTCGTTGCTCGTATCATTCTCAAATTTTACAGACGCGGCCTGGTCGACACAGACAAGCTCGCAGATGTGGCCGTATTGGTCGGGCACTCAAAGCTCTTCCGGCATTCCTGCTGAGCAGGACCAAGAACCGGTGGCGTAGTTTTCTGTTGGGCGAGCGACCCTGCTTCTGCAGGGCGGCGGTTAGGTCGGCCCCACTGCCGGCGCTTCGGTCAGGCGATGGCCCCTTCAAACTCCTCTGCCCCAACACCGGGGAACGCGTCAGCGCTTTCGCGTGCGTAGCGTGCTGGCGAAACCCCTACGGCGCGAGTAAATGCCACACTGAAAGCGCTAGCGGAGCCATACCCCACCTGTCGTGCGATTTCTCCCACACTGGCCTCTCGCTTGCGCAGCAGGTCTTTCGCTAAAGCCAGCCGCCAAGATGTAAGGTATTCCATAGGGGCCATGCCGACCACGGTTAGGAACCGCTCATGGAAACCCGATCGTGACAAGGCCGCCTCCCGGGCCAGTTCGGCTACGGTCCAGTTGCGGTTCGGCCGTGCATGCATGGCTCTTATCGCCATCGACAGGCGTTCGTCCGACAGGCCCCGCAGGAGGCCGGGCGAACTGCCGGGTTCGGCTGTTGTTCGCAAAGCCTCGATCAGCAAGACCTCAAGCAGATGTTGTAACACGACCTCCCGTCCTGGCTTATTCCCGATGACCTCCTCACCTAGCAATTCCATCAGCATGGCCAAGCGTCGTTCGCCACGCACAATGACCAGTTTTGGGAGCAGGGAGGATAGCAGGGTGGCGTCGTGGGACTGGAAGATGCAGTAGCCGACCAGTGCCCGCATATCGATTGGACCGCTGACGCTGCCCACACGATATCCGCCTCCGAGCAGGATGACGGGATCCACCACCATGTCGCTGTCGCTGCTCGGGACCTCGCTGAACATCATGAAATCCTGCGCGGAGGGGATGAGGATGAAGTCACCTGCATTTACGTCAACTTCGCCGCTTTCGTGATCCCAATACCGGAGGCTTCCCCTGAGCACCGCGGCGTAATAGGGGTTCGGTGACTGAGTGCGTCGCACTCGCCAAGGGCCCGAGCCGGTGACGCATTTGGAGAACGGCACGCCCGGTTGGAGCAAGCTGACGATTTGCGCTAGTGGGTCTGCCATTCTGGACTCTCGCGAAATTTTCGTGGATGTTTAAATATAGAACGTTCAGAAGCCTATCGCTATCTCCTGTTGGCACAATCACAACAGGATCCAATCATGGCCTCAAACTCTCGCATCGCCCTCGTCACCGGCGCCAATCAAGGCATCGGCTTTCAGATCGCAACGGACCTCGCCGCCAACGGTCTCACAGTCCTGCTGGGCTCGCGCAGCCTCGAACGCGGCAAGGCGGCCGCGCAAGACATATCTGGTGACGTTCACCCCATCCACATTGACGTGACGGACGCAGCTTCGATTGATGCCGCCGTTGCGCAAGTTGAACAGCAGTTTGGTCGTCTGGACATCCTCATCAATAATGCCGCGATTTCCCGGGCGAACGGGGAGGCAACGGAGACGATGGAGAACTATATTCAACGCTCGCGAGCAACCCTTATCTCGGTAGACGAGGTAAGGACGATTTGGGAGACCAATGTGTTCGGCGTCCTTTCCGTTACTCAAGCCTTCTTACCCCTGCTGCGCAAGTCTGAAGATGCACGCGTCGTCAACGTATCGAGCAGCCTGGGCTCGCTGACCATCAACTCCACTCCCAATCCTTATCGGGCTGCATTCAACCCCGGGTATGGCGCTTCGAAAACAGCGCTCAACGCCATTACAGTGGCTTTTGCCATCGACTTGGAAGCCGAGGGTATAAAGGTGAATGCTGTAACCCCAGGCTTCACCAGCACTGCGCTGAACAATTACGAAGGTACCGAGACCGTCCAGCAAGGTGCTGCCGAAGCGGTCCGCGTCGCTCTCAGCGGCGATCCCACAACGGGTAGCTTCACGGGTTCGGTCAACGAAGCCTACCCGTGGTAGCCAGACGGAAGCCGCCGGCAATGATCCCGGCGGCCCCACCTCGTGATGTCGCCCCAATCTATTTGCTCTAATCCGGGCGCGTCAGTTGGCGCATCGCCTATCGTCGGGGCGGCAGCAGAAGACGGTGACCGACATCTTTCGCCGACGCGCCGCAAGAGCACCTTCTAGACGGGGAGTTTCTGCGCACTATCTCGACGGAGGGGGCTTCGGGAGGTCGTATGTTCAAAAGATACGCTTATGCCTGGATCACGCTGGGCTTCTTTCTTTTCTCCTTCGCCGGCCACTGGATCTTTGGATGGTTCGCATTCGTGAACGAGCAGATGGACCACGGGCGTACGCCGGAATTCGCGGCTTACCTTGCCGAAATGAGCAGGGATACGTTTGAGAACTGGCAGTCGGAGTTCCTGCAATTGCTTTGGCAGGTCGTGGGGCTGGCGTACTTCCTTTACATCGGCTCCCCGTCCTCCAAGGAGAGCAACGACAGGACTGAAGCGAAGCTCGACGCTCTGATCAGATTGAACGCCGGCGAGAAGGCCGACCAACTCATAGCCGAGATAGACAAGAAATTCATGCGTACGGATGGCCCGTAGCAATTCCCCGATCTAGATGCTTCGCGCCGCCAACCAGTCGAGCCCCACCTGGAGGGTGAGGCTCTCTTTCTCCTCGCCTAGTTGGCGTTGAGTTGCTCCACCATTTGCAGATGGTGTTCAAGGGCGGGTGCCGTCTTGGCAGCCCAGGCCTTCAGTTCCGCGTTGTCACCCTCTTCTCCGTAGCGTTTGAAGAGGTCCACGGCATCTTCATGGACGTCTTCTTGAGCTGACACGTAGGCCTCCACGAATTCATCCCCCTGAAGACCCCGCAGTTCCTCCAGCGTTTCCTGATGCTCCTCAGTCATGGAGGTCGGCAGTGTCGCCTGAACCTTGCCGCTCGTAACCATCTGTTTCAGTTCGTCAGAGGTCTTCTGATGATCTGCGAGCATCTGATCGGCGAATGCCTTGACATTGCCCTGGGCGCGCTCGGCGGCAAGCTTGCTGGATTCGATCTCGAACATATCGCCCGAGGCGGCTTCCAACACAAAGTCCTCGGTCTTGGGAGGCGTCCCCGTCACGGAATTCAGCCCGGTGGATTCGGCCGCCGACTGCGCGAATGCGGATGTGGCCATCAGAGTGATGAACGCGGTGGCAAGAAGCTGTTTCATGGTGATCTCCTTTTCGTGAGATCGACCCAACAGCCGACGAACGCGCTTGTTCCGATCGAGCCTCCGCTTCGTGGTGGCCCGATCGCTAGGCGAGCGCGGTGCTTCCGTGGCCCTAGGCTTAGGTCTCCGTCCAGTTGAGACAGCCGACTGGCAGGATGGAGTTGCTGACAAGAAGGGCACCATAGGCGTAGAACCTGCTCACATCGCCGCCCTCGGAGAGATCCACGGCCCACACCGTTCCGCCGGCATCCGACCACAAGAGGCGGCCGTTGGCTGCTGCCAGTCCGGCCATTGCCTCGGCCGGTGATACGCCAGGGCGGAACACCACTATCGCCGTGCCGTCATCCGGTGCCGGAAGCGCAGCCACGGGGCCGGCGATGAGGATCGCCGCAACCAGAGCCGTGTGGGAATGGAAACCGCGGCTTTTCTCAAAGCCCGTATCCCTCCGACGCAGCATTAAACCGACCGCTGCGGGCAGAACTCCAAAGAGGGCAAGCCAGAGCAAGTCCCAAAAGAGCGGGTTCTCGGCATCCATACGGATCCGGTGAATGCCGAGGATCCAATGCGAGAGAAGGCTGTCAACGACATGCCATGCTCCGAAGCCTATCAGGGCATCGGCAAGCAGCGAACGATCGGCGCCGCGCAAAGCAAACTGCCCTCGGCTTCGCCAAAGGAGCCAAAGGCCGACTGCGGCGGTCACATACATGAGCACGTGGAACAGCCCGTCTGTCATGATCAAGAAGCGGATATCCTTCCCTGCCTCCTGGAGGCCACTCAACAAATGATGCCACTGCAACACCTGGTGCAGCAGAATGCCATCAAAGAAGCCCCCCAACGCAAAGCCGAGCGCGTAGCCGGACCAATGGAAGGTGGAGGATAAAGTGGAGGGCGCGTCTAGTGGCCTGGTGATTGTGCTCACGATGTTCTCCCGATCGTTCTACCGAGCGTCTGGTAACCTGAGGCCGGCCAGAGAAGTTCCGTGACACTCTAGTCAATTTCTCCCGGCGATCGTCGGGGAAGGTCGGCTGTTGTTGCTGCTCTAAAAGTTGGGGGAGTCGTGGGAGGCGCCACGGGTATTGGTGGAATGTAGGCCGCCCCGAGATCTGTGAGCCATGTCACCGCGTTTATGAGCCATTTTGTCTGCATCTCTGCCGCAACAGCACGCACATTCTGCGTTCGGACGGCAGCTCTAGGTCGTCGATCCACGGCCCGCGAATGGCCGGGATGGGGGCGAAGCGGTCATGGAGGTCGCGCGCTACAATGGCAGCTATGTCATCCCGGCTTCCGGACAAGACGGTCACCAGACGGCCCCTTTCCAGTCTCCAACCTCAATGCAGTTCATGTCTCCTTTGAAGGCGGAAAGCTGCCTGGCGCTCTGCGGCTGCCTTACCGCAAACTTGAGGCCCGAAAGCGGAAATTATTGCCGCTCGCCGGTCCTGTTGACTGATGCCCAAAGCCAGGGCACAAAGGTGGCATCCACGGTCGCTCGCGACGGGAAAACACAGGGAATTTCAACGCTTTTCCAATAAGTCGTTGAAATCATGTGAGAATCCAGGTTCCCCAGCCAATTCTCCCGAACAGCCCTGATTCTCTCGTTTTTCTCGCCGTGCCGGATCCCGTTTTGGCATCGTTGGCGACCTGATGCCAAAAGGTGGTGCCAGGCCCAAAAGCGTCACGAGCGGACGTCATGGCCCCTACCCTGCCCCAGTGTTTCGAACCTCGTCTGCGAGCCAGGCTCGGACAGCCTGGACTTTGGGATGATCCCGGCTGCCGGTTCTGTAGAGGAGATTGTAGCCCAGTTCGACATCCAGCCTTGCCTGGGGGAACGGCGCGACGAGGCGGCCTTGACGGAGGTCCTCGGCCACCAAGACACTCCTGCCGAGCGCCACGCCTTCGCCTCGGATGGCAGCCTCGATGGACATGCTGCCGTGGCTGTAGCCCGGGCCACGCGCCTTCGGGTAAGGCAGGCCCGCCATCGCGAACCAGCGTTCCCACGTCGCCGTCATTCCGACTTCGTGGATAAGCTTGCACCTTGCCAGATCGGCAGGGTCCGCCAGCCCTCCCACCTCGTCCAGATAGGCGGGCGCGCAGACGGGTGAGACCGTTTCGTTCATGATCCGCTCCGCCGTCGCGGCGGGATAGATGCCCGGTCCGTAGCGCAGGACCACGTCGATCTGGCTTCTGGCAAAGTCTACCGAGATATCGGTAACCTCGAGATGGACATCGAACTCCGGATACAGGGCCATGAGCCTGTGCAGGCGCGGCGTCAGCCATTTGCTGGCGAACGATACGCCCGAGCTTATGACGAGACGCTGGGTATCGCTGCGACTCCGGATTGCCTCCGCCTCCCGCGCAAGATCCGACAAGAGACGGGTCACGACGCCGAAGAAGGACGAGCCGGATTCCGTCAGTTCCAACTTCCGGGTCAGCCTCCGGAAGAGCGGGGTTCCGAGATTTTCTTCCAGCGCTTTTATCTGGCGACTGACCGCGCCGTGCGTCAGGCGAAGTTCTTCGGCCGCAAGCGTCATGCTGAGGCGTCTTGCCGTTGCCTCGAAAGCGCGCAGGTTCTGGAGCGGTGGGAGATGGTCGACCATGACTTCATGCGTGAACAGGGATCACGCATCCTGTGAGAACCTATCGTTTGTAAGCTGCGTGAGCCGTAGCATAGGAATGACGGCAACGCACGCTTCCATCACGATGAACCCACGCCGATGACCGACAGCCTTCCCATGGCGGGCAGCGCCGCCCGCAAACCTTTTGCTTCCACGAGAAGCGTCCTTGCCATGCTGCTGCTGGCCGTGATGTGGGGGCTTTCGATCCCGATCACCAAGCTCGGCCTGGAGACCGTCCCGCCGCTGATGTTCACCGCCTTGCGGTTCGTGGTGGCAATACCCCTGCTGCTGATCCTGGCAGCGGGCCGGCTTCGGGTTCCGCTCCGGGCCGTTCCCGGCATCGTCGCACTCGGCGTTATGGGGATCACGCTCGGCAATGTCGCCCAGTCCTTCGGGGTGCAGGGCACGTCCGCGTCCGTCGGGACCATCATATCGGCCACCATTCCGATCTTCATCGTCATCTTCGCGGCGATGCGGCTCGGGCAGCCTGTCGCGGGAAGGCACTGGACGGGTCTCCCGCTTGCCTTCTGTGGCATTGCGCTGGTGGCCGCCGGAAGCGGCACAAGGGCAGACGACCTGTCGAAGACCACGATGACAGGCGTCGCCTGGATGCTGGTCTCGGCTCTCGCCATCGCTTTCTACTACATCTGGAGTGCCGAGCTGGCGGAGGAGTACGGGATGCTGCCTGTCGCCGCATGGAACGCCCTTGCAGGCTTCGTCGCGATCCTGCCTCTTGCGGCGTTCGAGATGGAGGGCGCCTCTTATGAACTCACGGCCCAGGCCATATGGGCCGCGGTCTATCTGGGTGTCATGGTGACCGTCGCCGGCCTTTTCCTGTGGCTCCATATCCTCCGGGCCGTTCCGGCTCGGGTCGCGGCGAGCGTCCAGTACCTTCAGCCGGTGTTCGGGATCACTGCGGCCTCCTTCATGTTCGGCGATCGGCTCGGTCTCCTGTTCGTGGCCGGTGTGGCCGTCATCCTGACCGGCCTCGCCCTTGCGGTCTCGAGCAAGCCTGCTGTCGCCGAGCCAGCCGTGACCCACGAGTAGGTCGCAGCCTTACCCTCCGCTCTTCCACTCCAGTGCGGACCTTGCCTGTCCATGCGGGCAGGCTTCCTCGTCCGTCCGAGGCGTGCCCGTAACTTTCATTCTGCGGGCTGATCTCCGTCAATGCGCTTGGGTCGCGGATGCGGTTCAGTATCCGAGTTCAAGGCAAACGATCGTCCACCATAGGTCGAAAACCCATGGTGGGGGTGGTTCCTCAGGCAAGGAAAAGGATACGGCAAATGTCTCATCAAGCTAAAGTTGCCCTCGTCACCGGATCCGCACAAGGGATTGGCCGAGGCATTGCCCTGCGGCTGGCCAGCGACGGCTTCGATGTCGCATTGGTGGACCTCAAGGCGGACAAGCTTGGCGACGTCGCCAAGGAGATCCAGGCCATCGGTCCCAGGACATCGGTCTTCGCCGCCGATGTCAGCGACCGTGAACAGGTCTATGCCGCCATTGATCACGCGGAGGCGGAACTGGGCGGTTTCGATGTCATCGTCAACAATGCCGGCATCGCCCAGGTGAAGCCGATCCAGGACGTCCTGCCGGAAGACGTCGAGAAGATCTTCAAGATCAACATCGAGGGCGTGTTGTGGGGGATTCAGGCCGCTGCCAAGAAATTCAAGGCTCGAGGGCAAAAGGGCAAGATCATCAATGCCTCGTCAATTGCCGGCCATGAAGGCTATGCAATGCTCGGAATCTATTCGGCGACCAAGTTTGCCGTGCGCGCGCTCACCCAGGCCTCCGCCAAGGAATATGCGGCCGATGGCATTACCGTCAACGCCTATTGCCCCGGCGTGGTCGGCACGGACATGTGGGTCGAGATCGACGAACGATTCTCCAAGCTCACCGGCGCGCCGAAGGGAGCAACCTACGAAAAGTTCGTCCAAGGCATTGCCCTCGGTCGCGCGCAAACGCCCGAAGACGTCGCAGCACTGGTCTCGTTCCTGGCCAGCCCCGACGCAGACTATATCACGGGACAGGCAATCCTGACGGACGGCGGCATGGTCTATCGCTGAGCGCCAGCCCTCGCCAACACGTCCAGGTCAACACCCCATCTGCTCGGACGACGGTCGATGCCGGTAGCGCCACGTCGATCCCGTCGCTTCCGTTCCGGATTTGACGAGCCACGTCTGTGCGCGGACTTCATCACGTTCACGCGCGCTTGAATGCTCCTGTCTGAGGAAACAGCACCGGGACGGGTTCCTATCATTCCGAGCCGGATCCCGTTCGGCCTTCCCCCTGGCGAATTGATTTAGATCAACATATATTAGTTTCTCGCGATATACATCGGTGCGGTAGCTGCCTTGGCGTTCGGACAGATGGAAACCCGGCGCCACGCTATCTTTATTAGGAAACCGCTATGACGTCTCACAAAGTATCGCTGGTCACCGGCGGTGCCGGCTTCATCGGGTTTAATCTCTGCAAGAAGCTGCTCGGACGAGGTGACAAGGTCGTCTGCGTTGACGACATGACATCGGGAATGCCGCAACATGTCGGCGAATTGCGTCGGGATGCCAAGTTCGAGTTCATCCGCCACGACGTATGCGATGCGCTGGATCTGAAGGTCGACCGCATCTTCAATCTCGCTTGCCCGGCCTCTCCCCCCGCCTATCAGGCCGATCCGATCAAGACGACCCTCACCAGCGTGCTCGGCGTGCGCAACATGCTGGAGCTTGCCGTGACCAACGGTGCCCGCATCCTGCACACGTCGACGTCGGAAGTTTATGGCGATCCGCTCGAGCACCCGCAGCGGGAAAGCTATAATGGCAACGTCCATACCATGGGGCCGCGCGCCTGCTACGACGAGGGCAAGCGCTGCGCCGAGACGCTGCTCCACGACTATCACCGGCTTCACGGTGCAGACGTCCGCGTCGTGCGCATCTTCAACACCTACGGCCCGGGAATGCGGTCCGACGACGGACGGGCGGTCTCGAATTTCATCGTCCAGGCTCTTACGGGCCAGGACCTGACGATATATGGCACCGGCAACTACACCAGATCCTTCTGCTACGTGGACGATCTGGTCGACGGGATGCTGCTCCTGATGGAACTGGACGGCGATCACCCCGCGCCCGTCAACCTCGGAAATCCGCACGAGATCGCCATCAAGGATCTGGCGGAGCTGGTGCTTGCCGAGACGGGCTCCCGTTCCGGCATCATCCATCTCCCGAGCGTCATCGATGACCCTCGGGTTCGCTGCCCCGACATCACCCGCGCAACGAAGCTGCTCGGCTGGAAGCCCAAAGTCCGCATCGAGGACGGACTGAAGGAGACGATTGACTACTTCCGGCGCGAGCTGGCGGAGCCTGCGGAAAAGATTTGCCGCACCACGTAACGCCATGCTGCTTCTCGAAGATCAGGGCATACCCGCAGATCACCTGCGACGGGTGGATACGGACCGAAGCGAGCGCGCGTCCTCCAGCCGCGCCGACAGGGTCGGACAGGTCCGCAGCCCGCGACCGGCATCGGAACGCCTGCAGCCGGTTTTCCGGGGCTGGCGCAAGGCCGTCAATTGGGCCGGCATTGCGGTCTGGGTGGCCAGCGTCTGCTATCTGGGTGCCTGGTGGTTCGATCCCGGTCATGTCGAGACCTATCCCCGCTATATCGCGGTGACCGTCGCGCTTGCCTGGGCCACGCTTACCCCGGCCTATTTCATCTTCATCTTTGCCTTCGCAAAGGTACCGCCGAAGAACGCGCCCGTACCGTCCGACATGCGCCTAGCCGCGGTGGTGACGAAGGCACCGTCCGAGCCCCTGGCCGTGGTGCAGAAGACGCTTCTGGGAGCGTTGAAGCAGGAGGGCGTCTCCTGCGACGTCTGGCTCGCCGATGAGAAGCCGGACGCCGCGACGCTCGCCTGGTGCCGCGAGCATGGGGTAAACGTGTCGACCCGGAACGGGATCGCAGACTATCAGCGGCCCGACTGGCCGCGCCGGGCACGCTGCAAGGAGGGAAACCTCTCCTATTTCTACGATCAGTACGGCTATACGCAATACGATATCGTCACGCAGTTCGACGCCGACCACGTGCCCTCTCCCGACTACATCCGGCACGCGGTAGCCCCGTTCGCCGATCCGCGCGTAGGCTATGTTTCCGCGCCGAGCATATGCGATGCCAACGCTCCCGAGAGTTGGGCGGCCCGTGGCCGCCTCTATGTGGAGGCGAGCCTGCATGGGGCATTGCAGGCTGGATACAATGCCGGTTGGGCGCCACTCTGCATCGGCTCGCATTATACGGTCCGCACTGCCGCCCTGAAGGAGATCGGCGGCCTCGGCCCCGAACTCGCCGAAGATCATTCGACCACGTTGCTGTTCAACGCCGGGGGTTGGCGCGGAGTCCATGCGATCGACGCGATCGCCCATGGCGAGGGTCCTGCCACCTTTACCGACCTTGTCGTCCAGGAATTCCAGTGGTCTCGAAGCCTGATGATGATCCTGCTGAAGTATTCGCCTACCTATGTGCCGAAGTTGCACGGCCGGATACGATTCCAGTTCCTGTTCTCCCAGTTCTGGTACCCGCTGTTCTCGATCATGATGGCGATGATGTACGCGATGCCCGTCTATGCGCTGCTGACGGGCATGCCGATGGTCAACACCACCTATCTGGATTTCTTCGTGCACATGCTGCCGGCCTCGACGACGGTGCTGGTCATGGCATACTGGTGGCGCTCGACGGGGATGTTCCGCCCGGCCGATGCCAGAATTCTCTCCTGGGAGGGGATGGCCTTCCTGTTCCTGCGGTGGCCCTGGTCGCTTTTCGGCACGGTGGCCGCGATCATCGACCATCTCCGCGGCCGGGTCGCCGACTTCCGCGTTACGCCCAAAGGGCGCGAAAGCACGGCGCATCTGCCCTTCAGGGTGATAGCCCCCTATCTCTTCCTGGCGCTCGTTTCGGCGACCACCGCGTGGCTGGTGCGCGATCCCGGCACGGCAGCCGGCTTCTATCTGTTCAATATCATCAATGCCCTCATCTATGCCGGCCTCACCCTCCTCGTGCTGATACGGCACAGTCTGGAGAACGGCCTCGGCTTCCTCCCTCTGAGCCCGCAGGGCCTGCTCGTCGCAATCCTGCTTGCAACCGTTGGAAGCGCCACCAGCCTGGCGATCCACAACAACGGACTGAGGGGCGTGGCGGCCTGGAACGAGGGCATCGATGCGTTCACCCTGACGCGGCCGGTCTACTCCTATACCGGCGCCGGCAAGTCGTTGGCCGACGAGCCGGACCTGAGATTCGCGCCGCGTTGGAACCCCAGCAATCAGGAAAGTTGATACCGGAGTGCAAGCAATGGTTAGCAAGAAACTGGCAGTCGTTGGCACTGGCTATGTCGGTCTGGTCGCAGGTGCATGTTTCGCCAGGATTGGCCACGACGTGATCTGCGTCGATCGTGACGCGGAGCGAATCGAGACCCTGAAAAAGGGCGGGATCCCGATCTACGAACCGGGGCTCGAGGCTCTCGTCCACGAGGGCGTTGCCGCCGGACGGCTGAAATTCACGACAAAGATCGCCGACGCGGCGCAGTGCGACGCCGCCTTCATCGCCGTGGGCACGCCACCTCGCAAGACCGATGGTGAGGCCGACCTGTCCTTTGTCTTCCAATGCGCCCGCGACCTGGCCGCCGTATTGAAGCCGGGCTCGGTGATCGTCGACAAGTCCACGGTCCCCGTCGGCACCGGCGATGCGGTCGAGCGTATCGTTGCTGAAACGCGCCCCGGGGTTACGATCCATGTCGCGTCCAACCCGGAGTTCCTGCGCGAGGGATCCGCAATCGGCGACTTCCTGGAGCCGGACCGCATCGTGATCGGATGCAATGACAAGGCGGCCGAGGACATCCTGAGTGAGGTCTATGCCCCCTTGCAGGCGAAGGGCTACCGCCTCATCAAGACCAAACGCCGTAGCGCCGAGCTCATCAAGTATGCCTCGAACGCGTTTCTCGCCACCAAGATCAGCTTCATCAACGAGATGGCCGATCTTTGCGAAGCGGTCGGCGCCGACATCGCCGACGTTGCGCTCGGCATGGGGACCGATAGCCGCATCGGACCGAAATTCCTCCAGGCAGGACCCGGCTACGGTGGCTCGTGCTTCCCGAAGGACACGTTGGCGCTCGTGCGCACCTCGCAGGAGTACGGCGTCAACCTGCGGATCGTCGAGCAGACCGTAGCCGCAAACACCGCCCGCAAACGGCGGATGATCCAGAAGGTGCGCCATATCCTGCACGGGGATGTGGACGGCAAGAAGATCTCCGTACTCGGCCTTACCTTCAAGGCCAACACCGACGACATGCGCGATTCACCGGCCATTCCGCTGATCGAATTGCTGCAGAGGTCCGGCGCCGAGGTGCATGCCTATGATCCCGAGGGGATCGAGCAGGCCAAGAAGGTGCTGGATAATGTCACCTACCATCACGATCCCTATGAATGCTCGCAGGGTGCCGACGCAGTCGTGATCATGACCGACTGGGAGAGCATCCGTCACATCGATCTCACCAGGCTTGCCTCGGTCATGCGCAGGGACGTGCTTATCGACCTGCGCCGCGTCTATCCCCCCGAAGAGGCTGCCAACCACGGCTTCTCGGTCGAGACCATCGGGCGAACCGGCCTGGAGCCACACGCGATCGGGCAATACGAACCGCGGTTCATGGAATCCGACATCAACGTCCTGACGCGGAAAACCCAAGGCGAACTCGCGTGAGACGGACAGTAAAACAAGGTGTCAACATGACTATGATGAAAGACAAAATCCGGAATGCAGCCTCCCCCGCACGATTTGGCCGCATGGCTCTGCTGGCCGCGATGCTCCTGTGCGGGGTCGGATCATCTCTCTCGCAGGCCTCCACTACCGATGGTCGGCCGCTGAGCGCGTCGGAACTCCTCCTGCTGGTCAAGGATCGCACCTGGCAGTGGAGCGAGGGTGCCGGGCGTTTCTTCGGCGATGGCAGACGGTTCATCGCCTTTAGCCGCGGCGAGGATGGCCCGAGCTACGGCGAGGGTCGCTTCCGGCTGACTGACAGCGGCCGGCTCTGCCTCGTCGCGGATTGGCACACGCCTGCGGGCGCAAAGAAGGACAAGACCTGCTTCCTCCACAAGGAGGCCGACGGGGTCATATACCAACGGCGCGAGGGAAGCGGCGACTGGTATCCATTCAAGCACTCGCCGGTGCTCGATACCGACGAGTACGCCAAGTTTACGGACAAAGACCTCGTATCGGAGGAGGTCGCAAAGATCAAAGCGGAGGTGGACGCGAAGACAGCAAATCAGAAAGGCAACCAACAATGAGCGAAAAAAGCATCAACATATCCCGGCGCGGAATGCTTCAGACAGCCGCTATGCTTGCCGGGGGCGCAGCATTTGCGATGACCGCCGGCAAGTCACTGGCGCAGCCAGAGGCACAGGTCCAGGCCACGGAGGCAGCACCCTCCAGGGACGTCCTGAAGGACAAGCGGCCGATCCTTCACGCAAACGGATCCCGTTTCGGAGCCTACGACCCCCACGGTGATTTCAGAGACGAGAAGGGCGACGTCACGGAACATCTGTTCCTTCCCTGGGAGGACGTCGATCTCTCGAACCTCGGCACCGCCGACGACTATGCCTATGAACGTGGCCGCAAGCTCCTCATCACGATCGAGCCCTGGTCATGGGACCAGAACTGGAACGTGTCCTCGAACCTGCTGCGCCAGCGCATTCTTTCCGGCTACTATGACGCCAACATGCAGGCCATCTGCGATGCGCTTTCCGGCTTCAAGTGCCCGATCACGATCCGGTGGGCGCAGGAGATGGATAATCCCTATGGCCGCTTCACGTGGTCTCTGTGGCCTCCGGCAGACTACATCAAGGCCTTCCGGCGCATGCACGCCATCGTCAAGAAGACGCTGCCGGAAGCCAAGATGATGTGGTCGCCACGTGGCGAGAAGGGTCTCCAGGCCTACTATCCCGGTGACAAGTTCGTCGACATCGTCGGCCTCAGCGTGTTTGGCTACGAGCCATTCGACAAGATAGAGTATGGCGCACCGCGTTCCTTCGCCGAAAGCGTGAAACAGGGCTACGAGCTGTCCGCCGGGTTCGGCAAGCCGATCTGGGTCGCCGAACTGGGCTACGAAGGCGGCAAGGATTACCTCACGAAGTGGGTCGAGGAGGCTACGCGCAAGTACCCCGAATACCCGGCGCTTGAGGAAGTCGTCTACTTCAACGACAAGGAAGTCTGGCCCTGGCCCTACGGCCTCGGGTTGCCCAACTGGCGCGTCGTACGAAATGCGCCGATGTATGCGCAACGTTCCCAGCGTGGCTGAGCCTCCGAGCCAAAGGACATTGCGCAGACGAAGGGCCTGCGATAGCGCAGGCCCTTCCCGTTCAGGCTGGTCAGCGGTTAACCGGAGCGTTGCTATCGGGGCGCATGCGTGGGTTTTCGGGCGTCGGCAATTCTCATCATCCGTGATGAGAATTGCCGCCATGATCCGACGCTCTCGATCACCATCGTGCCTGTCGCTTGGCTGGTGATCCGGTCGAAAGTCTGATACATCTTTGTTTACTCATATAATCCAATCTCACTCCCACCGAGAACGCCGGACCCCAGGATGAAGAACATTCTTGTCACCGGTGGCGCCGGCTACATTGGTTCCCATGTCTGCAAGGAGCTCGCCGCGCGCGGCTACCGCCCGATCACATACGACAATCTCGTCAACGGCCACCGGGAAGCGGTGCGCTGGGGGCCTTTCGAACACGGCGACGTACGCGACCGGCGCCGTGTCGATGCGATCATAGAGCGCTATCGTCCTGAAGCGGCGATCCATTTCGCAGGCTTCGCCTATGTGGGTGAATCGGTCGAAGATCCCGGCAAGTACTATCAGAACAATACCGGCGGCAGCATCGTGCTTCTCGAGGCGATGATCGATCGGGGCATCACGCGGGTTATCTTTTCGAGCAGTTGCGCCACATACGGAATTCCCGACAAGGTGCCGATCACCGAAGCCGACCCCCAGCGGCCGATCAACCCGTACGGGATGTCCAAGCTGATGGTCGAACACATGCTGTCGGACTTCGGCGTTGCGCATGGCCTGCAGTGGATCGCACTGCGGTATTTCAATGCTGCCGGCGCCGATCCGGACAACGAGATCGGCGAAGACCACGACCCGGAGACGCGCATCATCCCGCTGGTCCTGTCAGCGGCCGACGGCGACGGCGGCGAGGTCACGGTGTTCGGGTCGGACTACGATACTCCCGACGGGACCTGCATCCGGGACTATATCCACGTCACCGACCTTGCCGATGCACATGTCAGGGCGCTGGAATGCCTGTTCTCGGACCACCAGTCGCAACCGCTCAATCTCGGTACCGGCAGGGGATCGTCCGTCATGGAGGTGATCGAGACCGTTCGGAGGGTGACGGGCCTCGAGGTTCCCTATCGCCTTGGAGCACGCCGCGCCGGCGATCCAGCCGTGCTGGTCGCAGATTACTCGCGCGCCCATGCCGTCCTCGGATGGAAACCAGCTCACAGCAGCATGGAGCAGATCGTCGAGACGGCGTGGCGCTGGCACCTGAAGAAGAAGGCGCGACGATTGGCCGGTTGACGGTGCGTCGTCATCAGTTCACATGCAGCAGAGGTCGGTGGCGGGCCTCCAGATCATCCCGCGACGGCCGACATACAGCAGAGACAAGACAATGATTACAAGCCCATCGGGCCGCCCAGCCCTACGCCTCGCCATGTTGACGAACGCGATCCTTGCAGCAGCGTGCATATCACTGGTAGCCACGCCAAGCCTTGCCGGAAACGAGCCAAAGCGACCGACGCAATCCCGGGCGGAGAACAAGCCCGACACGCCCCATATTCGGGAGAAGGTAAAGATGACGGGTTCCGCCTATGTGTGCCTGCCAAGCGGCTTTGGCCGAATGGGGCGTTGCGTGCTGCGCAGGCCTGCTTTTTGAACGGCCGTTCCCGCTGAAGCCGCCGTCGGCTCAGCCGCGATGGCGGCCGGTCACGGCCGCTCCGTATGACGACGGATCTGGAACGCCCGGTTACCGGGAAAGCGCGCGTTTGTTCCGCTCGTAACCGGCGGCGACGCGATCGCCCGGTTCCAGCTTGAGCATTTCATCGCCGGGGCGCGGAGGAACGTGACCGAATACGTACCACTGCCCGTTCGGCAGCCGCCGTTGCCAGATCGTCTGACCGTCGCTCTTGTGCTCGAAACAGGTTGTCGCCACGCCGTTACCGTCCGAGGCGAACCACCTGGCGGTAAAGCAAGCCCTTCCCGGATCCCTCGCGTACCAACGGCCATCGGCGTAGCTGCCAGTCGCGCCACTTCCGCTAAAGGCCGTAAAGCGGCGCCGCCCGCCCCCATCGAAATATCCCGCGCCGTCGTCCCAAAGCCAGGTGCGGTTGCCGTAAAGGTCGTGGATATCTTCGACGGTCAACGGCCGGGTTTCCGATACCTGCACGTCACGCGGTTCTTCCACCATGTCTGCCGCCTCGACGGGGTTTGTCGCGACCAGCGAAAGTAAAAATCCGCCAACTCCGGCGAATAGGGCGAACGAAATCCTGGGCATCGGCGTCGCCTTTCTGTGAGTACTTGATAATGTACTCATAGCACGCAGGCCAAGATTCCCACAAGGACGATGGCCGCTTTGGCTTCATCCTTGAAAATCATACCCTCTTCGTGGGTGCATTAAGCTTGCTGGAAAAAAATTCGCCCGCGTCCAGTAGAGTATTCCGGAAGAACTCTCTCGCGGCAGCCGGGGGACCTCAACGATCACCCGGCACGTCTAGCTCCAGGCGGCTGGGGCGTGATCAGCCCCGGAGCCGGCGTCTTTCGGGGACCACCAGATTCTCGGGTTTTCAGTGGCCATCTTGACGAGCTTGTACCCGGTCTTCTGAAGCGGCAGGATTACCGAACGACGGTTGTCCAGGACCAGATCTCCTGCATCCGTCTTCACGACGAGAACCGTATGGCTTGCGCCGCCTCTGGTCAGGACGACCGCCAGGCGCAAGGCTGCAGGCGGCCAACCGCGCGCGATAAGCGCGTGCTGCTTGGCCAGGGCATACTCCTCGCAATCTCCCGTAGTGACGCCCAGCCGCCACTCATCCTTGACATCCGGAACATATCGGATCGTTCGGTTGACCGAGCGATTGACGGAGCCAAGTTCGGCATCACGGGAAGGTGTAAGCCGGACCCAGGGAGCGCCGCCGGACGGACAGCGATACTTGAGGCAGTGTATCTGGTACCCCGCCGGGGGTGGATCGGCCGCGACCGACACGGCTGAAACGAAAAGAGAAAGCACGACAAAGAGCAGACTGAATGCGTAGCGAATGGGCATGGCAAGGGCGCTCTATCGCGATGGCGACGCAAGCTTTTTGAGGCAGATCAAAATCATCCGGATTTTCGCGGCGACACCGTGCGAAAGCAGCGGGGCGCGCTTTCTGCGCAAGAGCCGGCAGCGTCCGAGCATTGCGACGAGGACGCAGCCGCCTTCCCTCGCAGACAGGGCAGCGTCGGTGTCAGGGATGGCAGTGACAGGTTTAGTATTGATCAGACGCAATGACTGGACCGTCCGACCGGAGCATCATCAGGCAGGACTTCCGGACTGTAACCTCTTGGATGAAAGAGGCGATCATGTCGACCCGCTTTAATTCCTTCGCCACGACAGGACTGGTTGCAGCCTTATCGGTTGCGACAGTATCGGTGGATGCGATGGCATGCTCCCGCATCCTCTCCAATGCCAACGGTCAGGCGACTGTTGTCGCCCGAACGATGGACCTCGACCGCCCCGATCATGCCCAGCTTGCGGTGTTTCCGCGCGGGATGAGCCGAGTTTCCGACACAGGGGACGGCAAGCCTCTTGAGTGGACCTCCAAACATGGAAGCGTCGCGGTCACGTCCCGTGGCACGTCGACAACCGATGGGATGAACGAAGACGGACTGGTCGCCAACCTGCTCTATCTCGGCGACACCGACTACGAGCCTCGCGACGACCGCCCGGGCCTGTCCAATTTCATGTGGGCTCAGTACGTCCTCGACAATTTCAGTACCGTCAACGAGGCCCTGGAAGGGCTGGAGTCCGTCCAGGTCGTTCCTGTTGCCCTCAACGGCACGCAGTGGCCTCTGCATCTCGCGATTTCCGATGCCTCAGGGGATTCGGCGGTCATCGAGTTCGTCGATGGCCAGAGGGTGGTTCGAGCCGCCGCTGGAAACGCAGCTTGAGAACCTCAAGGAATACAAGCTGTTCGGCGGCACGAAAGCCCTCCCAGGGGATATCGATCCGGAAAGCCGGTTCGTTCGGGCCGCGACGTATCTGAAGAC
>Ga0233363_1000075_pt1 | contig 48019 bp, 39 predicted proteins | sample ElkDunMinimDraft_18_FD_191534 | JGI IMG/M metagenome (GOLD analysis project Ga0233363, IMG submission 191534) | Fecal eukaryotic communites from dung pellets of Tule Elk in California, USA - Elk Dung C16 | ecosystem: Host-associated > Mammals > Digestive system > Large intestine > Fecal | place... | reverse complement strand
GTCGAGCGACAGGCCGGCGTCCGCCGGGTCGACGGTGCTCGACGCCTCGCCCGCGGTCACGGCGATGGGCTCGGAGGTGCGGGTGGCCAGGCCGTCCTCGAGCGCGGCGACGGCGGACTGCGTCGTCATGCCGCCGATCTCGACGCCTGCGACGGTGGTGCCCTGCGGCACCTTGTCCGAGACGAGCCACTGGGCACCCACGTACAGGCCCCCGGCGACGGCGATCCCGATCCCGGCCCAGGCAGCGACCTTCGGCAGCCTGCTCGGAGCGCCGTCGCCCGAGATCCCGTCGAGCAGCGGCGGGGCGGGCGTGCCCGACGACGGCGGGACCGCGCCGGCCGACGGGGCCTCGGCCCACGGAGAACCGGTCACAGGGGCCGCGGGAGCCGGGGCCTCGGCCCACGGAGAACCGGCCGGCGGAGCAGCGGGCGCCGGAGCGGCGGGAGCGGCCGTTCCTGGGTCCGTGCCGGACGCCGGCGCGGTCACCGCGGGCAGGATCTGCGTCGGCGCGCCCTTGGGCGGGCCTGCGGGCACGCTCACGGTGCCGATGACGCGCGCTTCGTAGGCACGTACGAGCGGCTCGTAGGGGACCTCGTCCTCGGGCTCGTCGCCACCCGGGGTCGCTGGCGCGGCCGGCGCAGCCGGCGTGACGCGACCCGGCGCCGCCGGGATGCTGCTCGGCTCGGGCGCTGTCTCGCGCTCGGTCGGGTGGCCCATCGACACGCTCCGTGCTGGTAGTACCCGTCGGGCCGCAGCGGCCCCGGGAAGGAAGAGAAGGCAGGCATGCGACCGCCGCCGCACGGGCCAGATCTTACTCGGCGGCACGCCTCAGATCCGGCCCGGTCCCGGGTGAAAGCCGCATTTCGGATGCGACCTCCACAGCCCTGTCACAGGGCCCCCGGATCACCGTGACGACTGCGGGCTGGGCGGTCCGAGAACCACGACGACGGCAGGAACGCGGCGACGACGAACAGCGCCAGGCCCCCGTACGTCCAGACCATGCCGACGGTCTGAGCCGGCACCAGGACGTCGCCACCCGGCCCGGTCATGGACAGCACCTGGACGGCGACGAGCCACCCCGCACCGGCCGCCAGCATCGCGACGAGGCCCGCCCAGGCACGGCACAGCACGGCCGTGGACAGCGTGAGGGCGAGCGCGAGGACCAGGCCCAGGGGCAGTCCGAGCCACAGGGTGCGGTGCGCGACCGTGCCCAGGATCCCCATCACCAGGCCGAGCGCAAGGGCCAGGAGCACGGAGCCGACACCCAGGCGCCGGCGGGTCGGTGCCGCGGGAGAGCCGAACGGCTGCGGCTCGGGCGAGGGTCCGGGCGTGCTCATCGCGCCGAGCCTACCCGCGGAGCCGCCCCGGCTCGCACGGCATAGGTCTCACGGTCGACCAGCGGCGCCAGGACGCCGTTGCTCAGTGCGTAGCACCCGAGCAGCCGACCGTGGGGGACGCCGGCGAGCGGGACGGGCTCGCGCAGCTCGTGCACCTGCTGGACCTGGGTGGCGTAGCTGCGCAGCGCACGCAGGACGCGTCCCAGCACGGGGACGACGGGGACGACCACGGCCTCGCCCAGCCCGGCCTCGGGTACCGCGACGGGCGGCAGCGCCTCGTCCGGGTCCGGGAACGTCAGCCCGGCCCGCTGTGCGAGGTCAGCAAGCCCGGGAGCGGTCGCCATGGCCCGGCGCGCCTCGCGCAGCTGGGTCTCGGTCATGACGGCCTCCCAGCGCTGCGGGGCCCGCCACGGCTCGCCGGGCACGGGCGCCGTCGGGTCCGCGGCGAGCGTGAGCGCTCGCACCGCGACCTCGTGCGCGCGGACGTGATCCGGGTGGCCGTAGCCGCCGCCCGGCTCGTACGTCACGACGACGGCGGGCCTGCGGTCGCGGACCACGGCAGCGAGCCGCGCGGCGGCGTCGTCGAGCGGCACGTGCGCGAACGCATTGCGGGGCGCGTCCGGCGACGGGCCGGCGATGCCCAGCGCGACCCACGCCATCCCGGAGTCCTCGAACCTCGTGCCCGCCTGGGCGCGCCCCAGGCCTGCCGGCAGGTCGACGGCGTCGAGGAACAGGTGCTCGATCGCGCCGTCACCGAGCGCCTCGAGCGCCGCCGCCAGCTCGGTCTCGCGGTACGCGGCGAGCGCCGGGCCGTCGCCCTCGAGGTGCGCGAGGCCCGCGCTCGCGGTGCCGGGCAGGGCGATCACCTCACCCCGCTCGCCGCGCGTGCAGGTCACCACGGTGACGGGCTCGCCCGACGCCGCCCACGTCGCGAGCAGCCCCCCGCTCGCGAGCGTCTCGTCGTCGGGGTGCGCGTGCACGGCCAGCAGCCCGCCCCCGACGCCCGCCATGTGTCAGGCCCGCTTGGCCCGAGCGGTCTGGCGGGCCCGCTCCGTGGCGTCCAGCACGACCTTGCGGATGCGCACGACCTCGGGGGTCACCTCGACGCACTCGTCCTCGCGTGCGAACTCGAGGGACTCCTCGAGGGTCAGCTTGCGCGGCGGGATCAGGTTCTCGAACGTGTCCGCCGTGGAGGAGCGCATGTTGGTGAGCTTCTTCTCCTTGGTGATGTTGACGTCCATGTCCTCGTTACGGGAGTTCTCGCCCACGATCATCCCCTCGTAGACCTCCTGCGTGGGGTCGACGAAGAAGGAGCCGCGCTCCTGCAGGTTGATCATGGCGTAGGGGGTCACGGCACCCGCGCGGTCGGCGACGAGCGAACCCGTGTTGCGCGACTCGATCGGACCGTGCCACGGCTCGTACCCCTCGGAGATCGACGACGCGATGCCGGTGCCGCGCGTGTCGGTGAGGAACCGGGTGCGGAAGCCGATGAGACCGCGCGCGGGGACCAGGAACTCCATGCGGACCCAGCCGGTGCCGTGGTTGCTCATGGTCTCCATGCGGCCCTTGCGCTGGGCCAGGAGCTGCGTGACGGCACCGAGGTACTCCTCGGGGACGTCGATCGTCATGCGCTCCATCGGCTCGTGCGTCTTGCCGTCGATGGTCCGGGTGACGACCTGCGGCTTGCCGACCGTGAGCTCGAAGCCCTCGCGGCGCATCTGCTCGACCAGGATCGCGAGCGCGAGCTCGCCACGGCCCTGGACCTCCCAGGCGTCCGGGCGGGCGGTGGGCAGCACGCGCAGCGACACGTTGCCCACGAGCTCGGAGTCCAGCCGGTCCTTGACCTGCCGGGCAGTGACCTTGTGGCCCTTGCCGCCCTTGCCGGCCAGCGGCGAGGTGTTGATCCCGACCGTCATCGAGATCGCGGGGTCGTCGACCGTGATGAGCGGCAGGGGCCGCGGGTCCTCCGGGTCGGTGAGCGTCTCGCCGATCATGATGTCCGAGATGCCCGCGACCGCGACGATCTCGCCCGGCCCGGCCTCGTCGGTCGGGACCCGGTCGAGCGCCTTCGTCTCGAGCAGCTCGGTGACCCGGACGTTCTGCAGCGTGCCGTCGTGGCGGGCCCACGCGACCGTCTGGCCCTTGCGCAGCGTGCCGTTGAAGATGCGCAGGAGCGCGAGGCGACCCAGGAACGGCGACGCGTCGAGGTTGGTCACGTGCGCCTGGAGCGGGACGCCCTCGGTGTAGGTGGGCGCGGGGATCTTCTCGAGGATCGTGGCGAACAGCGGCTCGAGGTCCTCGTCGGCCGGCAGGGCGCCGTCGGCGGGCTGCTCGACGGACGCACGGCCGGCCTTGGCCGAGGCGTAGACCACGGGGACGTCGAGGATCGCGTCGAGGTCGAGGTCCGGGACCTCGTCCGCGAGGTCGCTCGCGAGCCCGAGCAGCAGGTCGGTGGTCTCGGCGACCACCTCGGTGATCCGGGCGTCGGGCCGGTCGACCTTGTTGACGACCACGATCACCGGGAGCTTGGCGGCCAGCGCCTTGCGGAGCACGAAGCGGGTCTGCGGCAGCGGACCCTCCGAGGCGTCGACGAGCAGGACGACGCCGTCGACCATCGACAGACCTCGCTCGACCTCGCCGCCGAAGTCCGCGTGGCCCGGGGTGTCGATCACGTTGATCGTGATGCCGCCGGCCTGCCCGGTCGCGGCCGCCGCGGGCCCGGCGTACCGGATCGCGGTGTTCTTCGCGAGGATCGTGATGCCCTTCTCGCGCTCCAGGTCGCCCGAGTCCATGACCCGGTCCTCGACGTGCTGGTGCGTGCCGAACGCGCCCGCCTGGCGGAGCATCGCGTCGACAAGGGTGGTCTTGCCGTGGTCGACGTGGGCGACGATCGCGACGTTGCGCAGGTCGGAGCGCACAGACATGGGTGAGTTCTCTTCTCGAGGAGGCGGTGGGTTTGGCCGGGACGACGTCGACCGGCCAGAGGCCATCTTACAAGGCGAGGGCGGGCAGGCCTTGCGGCCTGCCCGCCCTGGGCGGTGACGAGCTGCTCAGCTCGCGAGTGCGGCGCCCTCGAGCCCCGCACCGGGGATCGCGGCGAGCAGGTCGCGGGTGTACTTCTCGCGCGGGTTGTCGAAGACCTCGTCGGTCGACGCCTGCTCGACGACCTGGCCGTTCTTCATCACGACGACGGAGTCCGCGATCTGGCGGACGACCGCGAGGTCGTGCGTGATGAACAGGTACGACAGCCCGAGCTCGTCCTGGAGGTTGCCGAGCAGCTCCAGGATCTGCGCCTGCACGAGCACGTCGAGCGCCGACACGGCCTCGTCGAGGACGATGACCTCGGGGTTGAGCGCCAGCGCCCGCGCGATCGCGATGCGCTGACGCTGACCGCCCGACAGCTCGTTCGGGAACCGCCGCATGGCCGACTGCGGGAGCGAGACCATGTCCAGGAGATCGCGCACGCGCGCCTCCCGGGCCTTCTTGCTGCCGATCTTGTGCAGGCGCAGCGGCTCCTCGATCGACCGGTAGATCGAGAACATCGGGTCGAGCGACCCGTACGGGTTCTGGAACACCGGCTGGATCCGGCGGCGGAACGCGAACTGCTCCTTGGGCGTGAGCGACGCGATGTCGACGCCCTCGAACTCCACGGTGCCCTCGGTGGGTTCGAGCAGGCCCAGCACCATGTTGGCCGCCGTGGACTTGCCCGAGCCCGACTCGCCCACGAGCGCGAGCGTGCGGCCCCGCAGGAGCGAGAAGCTGACGTCGTCGACCGCCTTGAAGTCGGTGTTCGCACCGGGGCGGCCGCCACGGATCGAGAACACCTTGGTGAGGTTGCGGGCGACGACGACCTCGTCGCGACGCGGGGCCACGTCGTCGGCGTGCCGCGCGAGCAGCTCGTCGGACTCCACGCCCCGCTCGTGCGCCGACTGGATGCGCCGCGACGCGAGCGACGGCGCCGACGAGACCAGGCGCTTGGTGTAGGGGTGCTGCGGGTCGGCCAGGATCTGCCGGGCGGGGCCTGACTCGACCACGCGGCCCTTGAACATCACGACCAGGTGCTCGGCGCGCTCGGCGGCGAGGCCGAGGTCGTGCGTGATGAACAGGACCGCCGTCCCGAGCTCCTGCGTCAGCACCTCGAGGTGGTCGAGGATCTGCCGCTGCACGGTCACGTCGAGCGCCGACGTCGGCTCGTCCGCGATGAGCAGCTTGGGCCGCGAGGCGAGACCGATCGCGATGAGCGCCCGCTGCCGCATCCCGCCCGAGAACTCGTGCGGGAACTGGCGCGCACGCCGCGTGGCGTCCGGAAGGCCGGCCTCGGCCAGCAGGCCCGCCACGCGCTCCTTGCGCTCGGCGCGCGAACCCTGGAAGCCGTTGGCCTTCAGCGCCTCCTCGACCTGGGTGCCGATCCGCCACACCGGGTTGAGGTTGGACATCGGGTCCTGCGGCACGAGGCCGATCTCGCGGCCACGGATCTGCTCGATCTCGCTGGCCGGCAGACCGACGATCTCACGACCGTCGAACTTGATGCTGCCGCCCGTGATCTTGCCCGTACCGGGCAGCAGGTCGATCACCGAGTGCGCCAGCGTCGACTTGCCCGAACCGGACTCGCCCACGATCGCCACGGCCTGGCCCGGGTACACCGTCAGGTCGGCACCGCGGACCGCCTTGACCTCACCGGCCGACGTGGTGAACGAGACCTCGAGCCCGCGGATCTCGAGGAGGGGATGGTCGGTCGCGGGCAGCGGGGAACCGGCGACCGCGCCGGACGTCACAGGGAACTGGGTCGTCATCGCTTCCGTGCCTTCGGGTCGAGGGCGTCGCGGACGACGTCGCCCATCATGATGAAGCCGAGCACCGTCAGGGCCAGGCCCGCTGCCGGGTAGAGGATGATCTCGGGCTGCACGCGGATGGCCCGCTGGTACTGCGAGATGTCACCGCCCCAGGAGACGACCGACGGCGGCAGACCGATACCGAGGAAGCTCAGCGTGGCCTCGGCGACGATGAACGTACCGAGCGCCACCGTCGCGTAGACGATGATCGGCGCGGCCGAGTTGGGCAGCACGTGCTTGACGAGGATGCCCGCCTTGCCCATGCCGAGCGAGCGTGCGGCCGTGACGAACTCGTTGTTCTTGACGGAGAGCACCGATCCACGCGTGATGCGCGCGATCTGCGTCCAGCCGAACGCCGCGAGGACGAGGGCCACCGTCACGGTGGTACGGCTGGGCGCGAGGCTCATGATGACGATCGCGGCGAGCACCAGCGGGACGGCGAAGAAGATGTCGGTCAGGCGCGACAGGAGGGTGTCGAACAGGCCGCCGAAGTAGCCGGCGATCGCGCCGACGAGCGTGCCGAAGACCACGACGAGCGCGGTCGACAGGACGCCCACGATCACCGAGGCGCGCGCGCCGTAGATGACGCGGGTGTAGATGTCGCAGCCCTGGTGGTCGAAGCCGAAGATGTGCCCGGCCTGCGGCGGCCCGTAGGCGTTCGCGAGGCTGCAGCTCAGGCGCGGGTCCAGGGATGTGAACAGCTGAGGGAACGCCGCGACCGTGACGACGACGAGGATGATCGCGCCGGCCACCCAGAACAGCGGGTTGACGCGCATCGCGAGCCACGCGTCCCGCCAGAGGCTGGACGGCTTCTCCCGGGTGTCGACGGCGTCGACGGCGCCCAGGCCGCCCTCGTCGAGCGGGGCGGCGAAGTGTTCCTGGCCGCGGCGCGGCTGGCGAGACTGGCCGGGCACGGCGGGGTAGCGGTTCTCAGGCATATCGGATCCTCGGGTCGAGCACGGCATAGAGGAGGTCGACCACCAGGTTGGCGACGATGTAGACCATCACGAGCACGGTCGTGATCGAGACGACCGTCACGTTCTCGCCGCGGCTGATGGCCTGGAACAAGGTCCCTCCGACTCCGGCGATGTTGAAGATGCCCTCGGTCACGATCGCACCACCCATGAGGCTACCGAGGTCGGCGCCCAGGAAGGTCACGACGGGGATGAGCGAGTTGCGCAGCACGTGGCGGCTGGTCACGCTCGAACCGCTCATGCCCTTGGCCCGCGCCGTCCGCACGTAGTCGGCGGAGATGTTCTCCGCGACCGACGTTCTCGTGAGCCGCAGGACGTAGGCGAAGGACGTCGCTGCCAGCACCATCGCCGGCATGAGCAACGAGTAGAAGTTCGGATCTCGGCCGGCGGTGACCGGGAGCCACCCGAGGTTCACGCCCACCACGATCTGCATCACGAAGCCGATGACGAACGTCGGCACCGCGATCACGAGGAGGCTGAGCACCAGGACGGTGCCGTCGAAGAACTTGCCCTTGCGCAGGCCCGCGAACAGGCCGAAACCGACGCCGAAGACCGCCTCGATGGCCAGGGCCATCAGCGCCAGCTGGATCGTCACCGGGAACGCCGTCGCCATGACCTCGGCGATCTCGCGTCCACGGAAGTCGACACCGAAGTCCAGGGTGAAGACGCCCTTGAGGAAGAGCAGGTACTGGACGATGAAGGGTTCGTTCAGGTTGTACTGCTCGCGGATCTGCTCCTGGACCGCCTCGGGAAGACCGCGCTCACCACCGAGCGCGGCGACCGGGTCGCCAGGTCGCAGGAACACCATTCCGTAGAGCAGCAGGGTTGCGCCCAGGAACACAGGGATCACTTGTAGGAGCCTGCGTCCGATGTACCAGAGCATGCGTGTTTGTCTCCTCGTTCGCTCCGGGGATCATCCCGGGCCCACGGGTGTCATCGGCCCCCACGGAGGAGGCGGGGCGTGCTGTCAACGCACACCCCGCCTCCTCCGTCGGGAAGTCGACGGCGACCGTACAGGACGCCGTCGACTCATTCCCAATCGGGGTCGATCACTCCGACTTGGTGATCTTGTACAGGATCGGGTCGGAGTCCCAGCCGAACACGACGTTGTCGACCGTGTCGGCGAAGCCACCCGTGGCGTTCTGGTACCAGAGTGGGATACCCGGCAGGTCCCGGAACAGGATGGTCTGCGCCTCGTTGTAGAGGCGGTTGGCCTCGTCGGGGTCGTCGGAGCCGTTGGCCTCCTTCATCTTCGCGTCGAACTCCTCGCTGGAGTACTGCGCGTCGTTGGAGCCGGCACCCGTGCCGTAGATCGGGCCGAGGAAGTTGGGCAGCGACGGGTAGTCGGCCTGCCAGCCGCCACGGAAGAGGCCGGGCACGTCCGCGTTGTCACGGGCGTCCAGGAACTCGTCGAAGACCGGGTACGGGTAGAACTCGCAGCCGATCCCGAGCACCGTGCGGATGTTGTTGCACACCGCGTCGATCCACGTCTGGTGGTCGGAGTCGGCGTTCGAGGCGATCTGGAGCGTGTAGTCCGCCCCGACCGGGTCCTCGGACTCCGCCTCGTCCCAGAGCTGCTTGGCAAGGTCGGCGTCGTACTCGAGCACCTCGTTGCCCTCGATCTCGTCGGACCAGCCGTTGATGACCGGCGAGGTGAAGTCGACCGCCGGGGTACGCGAGCCGGCGAACACCGTCTCGGTGATCTGCGCACGGTCGATCGCGTGGGAGACCGCCTGGCGGCGCTTGACGCCCGCCTCGCCCTGGAACTCGGGCAGCCACTCGGGCACGTTGATGACCTGGATCACGGCGGACGGCTGGTTGACCGCACGCTCGCCGAGCTCGTCCTCGAACGTGGCGAAGGCCGACGACGGGACGTTCTTGACGACGTCGAGCTGGCCGGCGAGGAGGTCGTTGTACGCGGCGTCCTCAGCCGTGTACGCGAGCAGGTCGACGCCACCGTTCTGCGGCTTGCGGTCGCCCTCGTAGCTCTCGTTGGGGACGAGGCTGATGACCTGCTCGTTCTCCCACGCCTCGAGCTGGTACGGGCCGTTGCCGATCGGCTCCTCGCCGAACGCGTCCGGGTCCTCGAAGAACGACTCGGGGAGCGGGAAGAACGCCGCGTAGCCCAGGCGGGTCGGGAAGTCTGCCTCGGGCTGGTTGAGGTTCACCACGAGGGTCTGCTCGTCCTCGACGACCAGGCCGCCCTCTTCGATGAGCGAGGTGTTCTCCTCGAGGGAGAAGCCCTTGATCGGCTCGAAGAAGTACGAGAGGTTCTGCTTGTTGTCGAGGGCGGCGCCCCAGTCCCAGGCCTTCGCGAAGCTGTCGGCCGTGACGGGCGTGCCGTCCGAGAAGGTCCAGCCGTCCTTGAGCTTGATGGTCCAGGTCTGGTTGTCCTCGGACTCGATCGACTCAGCGACCTCGTTGTGGACCGCACCGTTCTCGTCGTAGTAGACCAGGCCCGCGAAGAGGTTCGTGACGACGATGCCGCCGTACGTCTCGTTGGTCATGGTCGGGATGAGCGGGTTCTGGGGCTCACCGTTGCCGACGGTCACGACGCCGGTCGTGGGTCCCGAGGCCTCCGGGGTCTCCTCGGCACCCGTGTCGCCGTTCCCCCCGCTGCAAGCGCTCAGTACGAGCGCCGACGCGAGCGCGAAGGCGCCCAAGCCTGCAAGTCGTCGTCGAGGTGTCACGTGTCCTCCTGAGTAGGTTTGCCCTGTGCTCGGGCGTCCGCCTTCTGACGGGTCGCCGTACGCGGATTTCGCGTCGGCGCTGCGGCGTGAGCCTAGTACCGCGTGTATCTGGAGTCACACCTTCTGCCCGCTTTGCGAGGTCAGTTGTGACCATTCCGGTATCTAAATGTCGCTACACGTAACATGACGGACCAGGACGTAACCGGACGTCCCACCGCCGGGGAGTCATGAAAATCGCCTACCACATCCACGGAGCTCCTGTCACATCTGGACCGTGGATGATGGCCCTCAGCCAGGCACGGCACGCCCGTCGTGGAGCGCCACGACCCGGTCCGCGCGGGCGATGAGCTCCGGGTCGTGCGTCGTCACGACGGCCGCGACGCCCTGGGTGTGCACGAGGTCGCGGATGAGCTCCATCACGACCGCCGCGGTGCCCGAGTCGAGCTGCCCCGTGGGCTCGTCGGCGAGGAGCACGCGCGGCTCGGCCACGAGTGCCCGGGCGATGCCGACCCGCTGCTGCTGACCGCCCGACAGCTCGTACGGGCGCTGCTGGGCGTGACCTTCGAGCCCCACGAGCGCGAGCGCCCGCGCGACCCGCTCGGCACGTTCCCGGGGGGCCGTGCGCCGCAGCCGCAGCGGGACCTCGACGTTCTCGGCGGCGGACAGCACGGGGACGAGGCCGAACGACTGGAACACGTAGCCGATCTCGTCGCGGCGGACCGCGAGGACGTCGTCCTCCCCCATCGTTGTCAGCTCACGGTCGCCCTCGAGCCACACGCGACCGGACGTCGGCCGGTCGAGGCCCCCCAGGACGTTGAGCAGCGTGGTCTTGCCCGAGCCGGACGGCCCTCGCACGACCAGGAGCTCGCCCGGCGCGACGCCCAGCGACACGTCGACCAGCGCACGGACCTCCCCCGCGCCCGTCCCGAAGGTGCGCGAGACCGCCTCGGCCCGCAGTGCGGACGCCACAGGCGCCGACGTCGTGGTCATCGCTCCTCCGTCGTGAGCTCGGGGACGCGGTCCGGGCGGACCTGCACGTGGTCGGGCTCGAGCGCGAGCCGGACGCGGTCGCGCAGGTCGAGCGCCGCGACGAACTCGGTCGGAAGCTGGAGGCGGCCGACCCGGTCGAGCACCACGAACTCCTCGGCCACGTGCCGCTCGGCACCGTGCTCGTCGACCTCGGTCCGGCGCAGCACCTCGGTCGAGGTGCGGCCGTCCCGGATCTGCACCGTCCGCGCCACGTGCTCCGCGACAGCCGGGTCGTGCGTGACCACCACCGTGGTCACCGCGGTGGCGTGGTTGACCGAGCGCAGCGCCTCGAGCACCTCGACGCTCGTCGCCTCGTCGAGCTCGCCGGTCGGCTCGTCGGCCAGGAGCACCCGCGGGGCGTTGGCGATCGCGACCGCGATCGCGACCCGCTGCTGCTGCCCGCCGGACATCTCCCCCGGCCGGCGCTGCGCGACGTCCGCCACCTCGAGCAGCTCGAGCAGCTCGGTGACCCGTGATGCTCGCTCGCGTCCCTTGCCGGTGCCGGCCAGCTCGAGCGGCAGGCGCACGTTCTGCTCTGCCGTCAGGTAGGGCAGCAGGTTGCGAGACGTCTGCTGCCACACGAAACCGACCGTGTGCCGCTGGTAGTGCACCCGGTCGCGCCGGCTCATGGTCAGCAGGTCCGTGCCCGCGACGACCGCCGAGCCGCCCGTGGGCGTGTCGAGGCCCGAGAGGATGTTGAGCAGCGTCGACTTGCCCGAGCCCGATGCGCCGACGACCGCGACCAGCTCCCCCGGCTCCACCGTCAGGTTCAGGCCCTGGAGCGCCTGGACCTCCACACCCTCGGTCGCGAAGATGCGTACCAGGTCTCGGCAGAGGATCTCGCTCATCTGAAGCCTCCTTGCATCGGGAAACCTCGTTCCGAAGCCGCCATCAACGTGCCCCTTCCTGGAGCAGTCCCAGGTCGTCGCGCCGCGCGCGCCGCGCCACCCCGGCCGTCGCCATCACCACCACGAGAACGAAGCCGAGCACGAGCCCGCCGGCCACGAGCGGGTCGACCTGCAGGTCAGGTCGCCGGTCGCCGCCCGTGAGGGGCGTGAGGTCGACGGCCTGCAGCACGAGCGCGGGCACCACCCACCCGAGAACGGCACCCACCACCAGGGCGACCGCCGCCCACGGACCGATCTCCCAGCCGACGAGCCCGCGGGCGTCGCGCCTCCGGAGCCCGAGCGTGCGCAGGACCGCGAGCAGCCGCACGCGCGGCGGCGTGGCGAGCACGAGCGTGAGGACCACGGTCGCCGCGCTCAGCAGCGTTGCGAGCGCCAGCGCGATCGTGAACGCAGCGGCCAGGCCACCTGTCGACGGGGAGGCGAGCAGCGCGCGCTCCCCCGCGACCGGGTCGTCGACGACGGCGGTCGGGAGCAGGTCGCGCACCGCCCGCTGCACTACAGCCCGGTCGGCGCCGTCCTCGAGGGATACCAGCCCGAGCCGGGGGTACGAGTCGAGCCCGAGCAGCTCCGCCGCGCGTGCGGCGTCGACGACCAGGAACGACGTCGTCGGCGGGAGGCCGGGCAGGTCGTCGATGACGCCGACGACCTCGAGGTCCGCGACGGCCTGCCCGGCGAGCGAAAGCCCGCTCGCTCCGGCGCCGACACCGGCGACGCCGGACACGAGGACGGGCAGCCGGTCACCGGGCGCCGCGAGCTCGGCCAGCCCGTCGGGCGCACCGGGGACACCGTCCTGGACGCGCGCGAGCTCCTCGGCGTCGACCGTGTAGACGTCGATCTGCTCGCCCGTCGGACCGACGCGCAACGAGAGACCGCCCAGGTCCGTCACGGGCGCGACGTCCGCGACCCCGTCGATCGCACGCAGCGCGTCGGCCGCCTCGTCGTCGAGCACCGGACCCGCGACGCGGACGTCGGCCCCGACGGTCGACCACGCCTGGCGGTTGATTCCGCCCGTCACCGTGGCCTGCAGCACGGCCGACGTCGCCGCGACGGCGACGCAGAGAACAAGGGCGAGCGCGGGAACGAGGCCGCCGGCCGGGTCGCGGGTCGCGCGGGCCGCGCCGAGGAACGGCACCAGGTCGCTGCGTCGCGCGAGCGTCCGCTCGAGCCCGCGGGCGATCCAGGGGAAGGCTCGGACGGCAGCAACCGTGCCGGCCGCGCACAGCAGGAGCGGTGCGGCGGCCAGCAGAGGGTCGACGCCCGCGGCGCCACCGGAGCCGTCGCCCGCCACGACGCCGCGCTCGACCAGGAGCCAGGTCGCCACCACGGCGCCGGCGACGACCAGAACCTCGAGGATCCAGCGCAGCCGCGAGCGCGACCGGACGCCCAGGTCGGCACGCCCAGGGCGCAGGCTTCCCGGCGACACGGAGGCGCCGAGCACTGCTGCCGGCGCGAGGCCCGCGACCGCCGCGAGCGCGACCTGCGCGGCGGTGACCCTGCCGGGCACGAGCAGCAGGCCGACGGCGAACCCGACGGCGGCCGCGGGCAGGCCCGTCACCAGCCCTTCCAGTGCGACGACGAGGCGCAGCCAGCCGACCGACGCTCCCCGGGCGCGCACCAGGGCGAGCGCCTCGCGCCGACGGTCGACGACGAGCCTCGCGCCCAGGAAGAGCACCGCGAGGACGGCGCCCACCGGGCCCGCGGCCACGACCGCGAGCAGGGCGTCCACCCCGGTGCGCTGGCCGAGAACCCGTTCGAGCGTGCCGATCAGCTCCGACGCCGGGTGGAACGTCATGGGGTCGCCCTCGAGCACGGTCTCGGTGCGGCTCGTCAGGGCGCGCAGCTGCGCGAGCAGCGACGACACGTCGGCGCTGTCGACGCCCTCGGTGTCCACGGGGAACCACATCCGGGTGCCCGCCCCGACCCACTCCCGTCCGAGCATGGCGGGGTCCACGTAGGCCGCGGCCGTCGCCATCTTCCCCCGGTCCATGTCGATGACGACCTGCGGCTCGACCGCATAGCCGTTGTGGTCCCAGTAGTCGGCCTCCGGATCGGCCGCCTCCCAGATGCCGACCAGCCGGACCTCGGGGAACGTCACGTCGTTGAGGCGGTAGACCTCACCGACCTTCCAGCCGAGGACGTCGGCGCTCGCCCGCGAGAGCGCGGCCTCGACGGGCTCCTGCTCGACGTCGGCGACGCCGTCCGGGCCGGGAAGGAGCAGGTTCGGGTCGACGACCTGAGGGGTGGCCTCCGGCCAGCGCCCGTCGACGACCTGCACGTTCTCGTCGATGCGGGGTGCCGACCTCAGGATCACCTGCGGCACACGCACGTCGTTGCCCGGCACGAGCTGGGCGCTGAAGTACTCGGTCGAGACCGACAGGTCGGGGTCGCCCAGGACGCTCCTCAACGGCTCGGGCTGCGCCTCTCGCACCGTCGTGAGGCCTCTGAGATACCCGTCCCAGTCGGGCGGCTCGGGCGTCACCCGCGTCGGCGTCGTCTCGTCGATCACGATCGAGCCTCTGGGCAGGTCGCTGTCCCGCACATACCCGGCGACGCCGGCTCCCGTGGCGATGACGTCGCGCGTGATCGCGGACGACTCGCGCGTCTCGTGCACGAGCTGGCGGGCGTGCAGCGTGCCCACGGCGCGTGGCATCGCGCTCAGCGCCACCGCCGCGACCATCGCGACGACGGCGAGCGCGACGGTGGCACCGACCGACGTCTGCAGGTGGCGGCGCACCAGGAGCAGCAGACCGTTCACCGGACCTCCTCGCGGTACTCGGTGTCGCGCGCCTGGGCGGCCACCCGCGCGCCGACGAGGAGAGCCGTCAGAGCGAGGCCCGCGGCGAGCGCGAGGACCGGTATGGCGACCCCCCAGACGTCCACGCGCAGCCCGACGTCCGGTGCGGCGGCGACACCGGTGAGCGTCGCCCGGACGAGCCCACCGACCACGAGCCTCGCCACGAGCACGCCCGCGGCCAGACCGACGAGGACCGCGAACCCGCCGACGACCACCAGCTCGATGCCACGGCCACGGCCCTGGCGCCGTGGTGGCACACCGACGGCGCGCAGCACGACGACCTCGTGCCGGCGCGCACGCACCATGGCGACCGCGACCGCGGCCACGCCGACCAGCGCAAGCACCGTCGCTCCCCCCGCCGCCAGGGCGAAGGTCGATCGCACGGGCGCCGCCGCGTCGACGTCGTGCGGCTCCGGCGCCGACGTGGTGACGGTCGCACCGTCACCCGCCACCCCGGCTGCGGACCGGGCGAGCGCGTCGACGGCGGCGGGATCCTCGGCCGCGACCCAGACCTGCTCGGGGCGTGGCAGCTCCCGCACGGTACGCAGCAGGGTCGCGTCGAGCGCGTGCAGGTCGGCGGCCACCGCAAACCGCTGGAGCTCGCCGGGGATCACGTCGACGACCGTCGCGACCGTGAACGGCACGGTCGTGCTGCCCAGGGTGAGCTCGAACGGGTCCCCCACCGCGAGTCCGAACTCCTCGGCCAACGGGCTGGTGACGGCCGTCGGCACGGGTGCGGGCGCTCCGTCCCCGGCGACGAGGCGAACCCGCGCCGCGCTGCTCTGCCGGCTCGGCGCGATGACGCTGATCACGTCGTCAGGGCCCGAGAAGTCGTCCGTGAACGTCTGGGTCTCGGTCGCCAGCGACCAGGTAGCGGCCCCGACGTCGACGGTGTGCGGCCCGTCCGGCGCATCGGCCGTGATCTCCTCGACCGTCAGCCCGACGTCGACCGGGATCTCTGGCCCTTCCAGCAGGAAGTCGGCGCCCACCAGGTGCCAGTCCCCGGTCGAGCCAGGCAGCGGGATCTGGATGTCATGCTCGCGCTTCTGCCGGCCGAGCGGGTGGACACCGTCCCCGTCGCCGTCAAGGTCGTAGTCGAATCGGCCGGCGTCGACGAGCGTCAGGGCGCCGTCGGACGCGGCGAGCCAGAGCCGGAGGTCGACGCCGCCCGCCTCTTCGGCGGCGATCACCGCATCGCGCGAGATCTCCATCACCGGCTGGCCCGGCAAGGGCTTCGCGACGGCGGCGCTTCCTGACACGCGGAGGGTCAGTCCGGCCGATCCCGCCGGTATCGCGGGAGCGTCCGGGAAGGGCTCGGGGGCGAGCGCGGACGCCAGCGCCTCGACGTCCACGGCTCCGTCCGAGGCGCTGACCACGTCGACCAGCGACTCGGACGCGACGCCTACCACGGCGACAGGCGCGGAGTCGGCAGTCGCCCCTGCGGTCAGCACCGGCACGGCCACGGCGGCCCCGTCGAGCGCCGCGTACTGCGCGGCTACCGGTGACGGATGCTCGATGCCGAGCGGGCCCTCGGGCGGCAGGACGACCCGGACGTCGGCACCGTTGCGCAGCTCCGCGACGTCCGAGCGCAGCTGCTCCGAGGTGGCCGCGTACGTCCCGGCGAGCATGGCCGTGCCCGCTGCCAGCACCAGGAGCACGACGGGGACGACGAAGACGACGAGCCGACGGGCCACCTGCCGTGCGGCAAGGACCGCCGTCGCACCGGAGCCGCGGGCGGCGAGCGCGGCCCACCCACGGGTGACCGGACCGAGCACGGCCATGGCCGCTACCGCAAGAGCCGCGAGCACGAGCGCCGGAGCGACCGCACCGAGCGGGTCCGTCCGGACGCCGTCGGGGGTGACGACGAGCGGGGACCCATAGCGCCGGAGCTGGAGGAGGCAGACGGCAGCGAGCGCGAACGTGAGGACGACGGTGCCCAGAGCGGCTGCCTGGCGCGCGCGCCCGGAGCGGTCCGTCACCTGCCGCCGGGCCGCGGCCCGCACCTGCAGGCCGGAGACGATCCCGAGCACGGCGACCGCGACGAGAGCGACACCCAGTCCGACCGTCACAGGCACCGTCGGACCCACCGACGACGCGCCGCGCAAGCCGAGAGCTGCGACCGCAGCAGCCGTGCCGACGGCGCCGGCGACGAGGGCGAGGACGACCGCCTCGAACACCGCCGCGAGCGTGACCTGGGTAGGCGAACCGCCGCGCGACACGAGCAGGCCGACCTCGGGTTCGCGCGTCGCCGCGAGCAGCCGCGCCACCTGCACGAGCGCGACGAGCGCGATGAGCGCGAGCAGCACGACGGGCACCAACGTCACGGCCGAGGCCGCGCTGAGCGCCTCGTGCGCCGCGGCCGCCGTCTGTGCCAGCTCGCCCTCGACCACGAGACCGCGCACGGCGACCGCGTCGTCCTCCCGCAGCACGGGGTGCACGCGCTCGGCCTCTGACGCAAGGACGGACAGGTCGTCGGGCCCGAGCCGGTCGGCGTCCGGGGTGATCGTCCACCGGGCGAACGGCGCGTCGGCGTCGACCGGGTCAGGGACTTCTTCCCGGGCGACGTCCAGCGGGACGCCGGGAAGGAGCTCGCCGACCACGGCGCGCAGGCGCTGGTCCTGTGACTCGGCCGCCCCGGGATCGTCGACCGCGACCCGCGTGGTCACGACGAGGCTGTTCTCCGCGGGATCGGCCGACGCGACGCTCTGTCGCGCGCCGTCGACGGCGGCCGCCTGGACGGACCCGAGCGTCATGCCGAGCGTGGCGGCGACCGCCGCGACGAGGAGGACGACCAGCGCGAGCAAGCCCCGATGCGCGGCGGAACGCCGCACGAGCAGTGTGCCCCGGGTCACCGATCGCCCCTCCTGTCGGTCGGGGCCGGTGCGCGACGCTGCGCACCGGCCTCATGTCGTGCTCAGCCGCCGGTGTAGCCTCCGCGCAGCGACGCGTTGCCGCCCTCCGACCCCGGGACGGCACGCCGCCCCGGGCCGTCGAGCGGACCGTCGATGTGCAGCTCCGCGATCTCGTCCCCGAGGTCGGCCAGCAGCTTGTGCCGCTCCTCGCGGCGACGGCGCTGCTCGACCGGCTCGGGCACCGGCGCGGCCGCGATGAGCCGCCGCGTGTACTCCTCCTGCGGGTTGTGCAGCACGTCCTCGCGCAGGCCCTGCTCCACGATCTTGCCGTTCTGCAGGACCACGACGCGGTGGGCGAGCATGTCGACCACCGCGAGGTCGTGGCTCACGAAGAGGCACGCGAACTTGTACCGCTCCTGAAGAGCCGTGAACATCTTGAGCACGCTGGCCTGGACCGAGACGTCGAGCGCCGACGTCGGCTCGTCCGCGACGAGCAGCTCGGGCTCGAGCGTCAGGGCACGTGCCACGGACACACGCTGGCGCTGCCCGCCGGACAGCTCGTGCGGGTACCGGTTGAAGGTGTCGCGCGGCAGCTCGACCGCGTCCAGCAGCTCGTAGACCCGCGCACGGCGGGACTTGTCGTCACCGACCTTGTGCACGACGAGCGGCTCGGCGATCGCCTCACCGATCGGCAGCCGGGGGTTGAGCGAGGCGGCCGGGTCCTGGAAGACGACGCCGATGCGCTTGCGCAGGTCCTTGAGCTCACGCCGCCGCAGGCGGCCGAAGTCCTGGTCCAGGATCGACACGCTGCCCGATGCGGCGGGGATGAGGCCGAGCGCGCACTTGCCGATCGTCGACTTGCCCGACCCCGACTCGCCGACGAGACCGACGATCTCGCCCTGCGCCACCTGGAAGGACACGTCGTCCACGGCGCGGAAGGACGGCTTGCCGAGGCGGTGGTACTCGATCACGAGGTTGCGCAGGTCGAGCGCGGGCGTCTCGCCGACCTCAGTCTTGACCGGCGCGATCTCGCCGAACTGGCCGCGGCCTGCACCGAGGTGCGGGACGGCAGCGAGGAGGCGCTTGGTGTAGTCGTGCTGCGGGTGGTTGAGCACCTGGTCCGCGGTGCCCATCTCCACCAGGTCGCCCTTGAGCATCACGGCCACCCGGTCGGCCATGTCGGCGACGACGCCCATGTTGTGCGTGATGAGGAGGATGCCCGTGTTGAGCTTCTCCTTGAGCGAGCGCAGCAGGTCGAGGATGTCGGCCTGGACCGTGACATCGAGCGCCGTCGTGGGCTCGTCGGCGACGATCACCTTCGGGTCGCACGAGATCGCCATCGCTATCACGACGCGCTGGCGCTGGCCGCCCGACAGCTCGTGCGGATACTGCTTGAGGCGGCGCTCGGGCTCCGGGATGCCGACCATGCGCAGGAGCTCCGCCGCTCGCTGCATCGCCTGCTTGCCGTAGGCGATGCCGTGCAGCTGCAGGGCCTCGGTGAGCTGGTCACCGATCGTCAGCACGGGGTTGAGCGCCGTCATGGGCTCCTGGAACACCATGGCGATGTCGTTGCCGCGCATGCGGCGCAGACCGTTGTCGTCGAGCCCGCCGACCACCTGGTCGCCCACCCGGACCGTGCCGCGCACGCGTGCGTTGCGGGGCAGCAGGCCGAGGGCGGTCATGGACGTGACGGACTTGCCCGAGCCGGACTCTCCGACGAGCGCCACGACCTCGCCGGGGCGCACGTCGAGGGTGATGCCCTTGACCGCGTGGATGTCGCCGAAGTCGGTACCGAACGTGACCTCGAGGTCCTCGAAGGACAGGACGGAGTCGCCGGGAGCGCTGACGGTCTCGGCGTCGGTGATGTCGAGAGTGGTCATCAGGCCTTGGTCCTGTTCTGCCGGGGGTCGAACGCGTCGCGCAGACCGTCACCGATGAAGTTCACGCTGAGGGCGATCACGAGGATCAGCAGGCCGGGCCACCAGAAGAGCCAGGGACGGGTCGTGAACGCCGTCTGGTACTGCGAGATCAGCAGGCCCAGCGAGGTGTCCGGCGGCAAGACCCCGTACCCGAGGAAGCTGAGCGAGGTCTCGAGCAGCACCGCCGCGGCGATCGCGAGCGTCGCCGAGACGATGATCGTCCCCACCGCGTTGGGCAGCACGTGCTTGAAGATGATGCGGCCGGTGCCGGTGCCCACGGCGCGGGCCGCGACGACGAAGTCGCGCTCACGCAGGGAGAGGACCTCGCCTCGCACGAGTCGTGCGAGGCCTGTCCAGGTCACGAGCCCCAGCATGAGCGTCAGGCCCCAGATGCCCCAGCTCGAGGCGATCTTGCCCAGCACCGCAGCGAGAACGAGCAGCGGGATGATGATGAAGAGGTCGGTCATGCGCATCAGCACCGACTCGATCCAGCCGCGGTAGAAGCCCGCGAGCGAGCCGATCACGGTGCCGATGACCGTCGAGATGAGGCCGACGCCGATCGCGATGATGATCGAGCGCTGCGTGCCGCGCATGACCAGCGCGAAGTAGTCCTTGCCGATCGTGTCCTGGCCGAACGGGTGCTCCCACGTCGGCGCACCGGTACCGATCTTCGGGTACTGCTCGACGTAGCCCTTGCCCCACCAGCCGGGGAGCGGGCCGACGCCGATCGAGGTGAAGGCCACGATGATGATCAGGGCCAGCATGATCATCGAGAAGATCGCCGCACGGTGCCGGAAGAACCGGCGCCGGACCAGCTGGCCCTGGCTGTACGACTTGTCCTCGCCCGGCAACGTCTCGGTCGAGACGACGGCGCCGACGCCGCCTTCGACGTCCACGCCCGAGGCGGTGGGGATGGGCTGGTACTCCTCCCCGTTCGGGGCGGTGTTCCTGGTGTCACTCATGGGATCTCCGGCGGTGCGGTTCAGGTGAGCGGGTGGGATCGCGTGCGCTGAGCGCTGCTATCGCCGGATCCGCGGGTCGAGGTAGGCGTAGGCGATGTCGGCCAGCATGTTCATCACGACGGCGGCCACCGCGGTCACGAGGAAGAAGGCCATGACCGGTCCGGGGTCGACGGCGTCGAGACCCTGCCGGAACAGCTGCCCCATGCCCTTCCAGCCGAACACCTGCTCGGTGATCACGGCGCCGCCGATGAGCCCGGCGAAGTCGAAGGCCACGATCGTGGTGATCGGGATGAGCGCGTTGCGGAACGCGTGCTTCGTGACGACGGCGCGCTCCGAGAGGCCCTTCGAACGGGCGGTGCGCACATAGTCCTGGCCGAGAACCTCGAGCATCGACGAGCGCGTGTAGCGCGAGTAGGACGCCACAGAGATCAGCGTCAGCAGGATGGTCGGCAGCAGGAGCTGGGCGCCGAGGTCCAGCACCGTCTCCCAGAAGTCGCCCGTGAAGTTGGGCGTCGAGGCGCCGATGGTCGAGATGGGGCGGCTCTTGAGCTGGAGGAACCCGGCCCAGTTGGTGACCAGGATGTCGAACACGATCACCAGGCTCGTGATGATGCCCGTCACGACGGAGACCAGCATCGCCTGCTTGCGCGCGTAGCCACCCCAGGCGGCGCCGATGCCGCCGGAGACCACGAGCGTGAGCAGGAACAGGCCGATGAGCACGAACCAGGTCGGCTCCGCGAGGATCGAGCCGAAGGCGTAGTAGGAGATGAGGCCGACGACGGCAGTCGTCAGCGCCCCGTAGAGCACGCGCCGGTTGCCGAACCCGGTGACGAGCGCGGTCACCAGCACGGCTGCCGCCGCGGAGACGACCAGGACCATCAGAGGCCCGAAGACGGGGTTGCGGTACCAGTCGGTGACGTTGAAGACGAACATCACGACCGCGATGAACACGAAGGTCCCGGCCGCGGTGACGAGCCGGCGTCGCCGGGTCCCGCCGAGCACGAACTGCGCGAGGAAGGCGGCGACCGCAGCCACCGCGAGGATCGTCGTCGGCGCGTACTCCCCGACAGCGATCCAGTCGTTGTACCGGATCGCCGCGAACTCCTTGAGGATGACGGCGGCCCAGAACACGGGGAGCGAGAAGAAGAGGAAGGCCCCGAACGTGACCGAGTAGTCGAAGCCCGAGTACTGCCGGATCGCGGTCAGGATGCCCAGCGCGATGCCCACCACGATCGCCAGCAGCGTCGCCAGCGTGACCAGCCGCAGGGTCGCACCCGCGGCCTGCTCGGTGAGCGCGAGCACGCTCTGGTTGTTGACCGTCACGCCCAGGTCGCAGTTCCCCGTGAAGCACCCGCCGACGCCCTGGAGCCAGTCCCAGTAGCGCTCGTACCAGGGCAGGTCCAGCCCCATGTGGTCGATGCGGGCCTGGATGAGCTGCTCTCTGTTCTGGACGTTCGACTCACGCAGGTCCTTGAGCGGGTCGCCCGACTTGACCGTGAGCCAGTACATGAGAGCGGACGCGGCGAGCAGCACCAAGGCTGAGATCCCGAGGCGTCGGAGAATGAACTTGAGCACCGATGTGGCCCTTCAGAGCGGACGTCGCAGCGTCTGCTGGCGGAACGAGGTCGTCGCCGGTACAAGACCGGCAGCCCTGTGGGGCAGGGGCGGTTTCTCCCCCTGCCCCACAGGGCACGGTCATCTGGTCAGATCAGGAGGCGCGGGCCCACTGCTCGGAGTTCCAGACGATGCCGGTCTGAGCGGCGGTGTCGCGGACGTTCGACAGCGAGGAGCTGTACGCGCCCACACCGGGGTGCGCGAAGAGCGGGATGCCGAACAGGGTGTCCCACAGCTGCTTCTCGATGACCTTGGTCTGCTCCAGGTGCACGGTCTCGTCCGTGGTCGAGGCCAGGGTGTCCCACGCCTCGTCAACGACCTTGTCCGAGTAGTGGCCGTAGTTCTGGCCACCCGGCGTCGAGTAGATGTTCTGGCCCGAGGCCTTCTGGCCCGAGCCGGCCCACGCGAACAGCGCCACCTCGTAGTCGCCGTTGATCAGGTCCTGGTCGAAGAACTCGGGCGAGCCCGTGTCGACGACCTCGAAGCCGACCTGGTCGCACGACGCCTTGATCGCGGCAACCTCGTCGGCACGACGCGGGTTGGGCGCCGAGTAGCCGATGCGGACCTTGACCGGAGCCTTGACGCCGGCCTCGGCGAACTTCGCCTCGGCCTGCTCGAGGTCGACCTGGTCGTAGCGGCCGTCATAGGAGGCCTTGACGACGTCCTCGTACGACTCCTGGAACGGGAACACCTCACGGGCGTTCATGAGCACGGCGGAGTCGTCGATCGGCTTGATCAGGTCGTCGACGATCTTCTGGCGCGGGACGCAGTAGGCGAAGGCCTCACGCAGCGGCAGGCTCTCGGCGAACGCACCGGCACCGAAGTTGAAGTCGAGGTGCTCCCACGTGAGCGTCTGCCCCGTGGTGATCGTCACGGCCGAGCCGATGGCCTCGAGCTGCTGCACGGTGTCGACCGTGGCCTGCGGCTCGATGACGTCGAGGTCACCGTTCTGCAGCGCCTGCACGTGCGTGTCGGCTGCCGCGAAGCGGATCGTGAGCTCCTTGGTCGCCGGCGGCGTGCCCCAGTACTCGGGGTTGGCGGTCAGCGTGATCGACTGACCCGCGACCCAGCCGTCCTCCTTGAACATGTACGGACCCGACGACGGCGCGAAGTCCGCGGCCGGAACCTCACCGGGCTTCGAGAGCCAGCCGGTGTCCCAGAACTCGGCGGCCGGCTCGAGGACCGACATGTCGAGCTCCTGGATCGCCGTGACGAGCTCCTCGGTGGAGACTCCGGCCTCCTTGGCGACCACGTGCGCCGGCAGCACCTGGCCGACCTGGATCTCCCAGTCGGCGTAGACGCGCTCGTAGTCGTACTGGAACTCCTTGGCGTCGGGCGCGTCCGCCTTCGGGCCCTCGGGCACGTAGTCGCCGAACGACAGCGTGCTCACGTGGTCGAAGAGGGGCGTCTCGGTCCCGTCCTTGGTGACCTTGCCGTCCTCGGTGATCGCCTGGGTGGCCCAGTCGAGCAGGTAGTCGGCGTAGGTGATCGGCGTACCGTCGGACCACACCGCGTCGTCGGCAAGCGTGTACTTGACCTGCAGCGGGTCCTCGGAGATGGCCTCGTAGGTGCCGTAGGTCTCGTCGCGGCAGATGCTGCCGTCCGTACCGAAGTACCAGAAGTTGCCCTGCATGCGGTCGACGATCGCCGAGTTGTACGTCGAGTACGTGGCGCTCGTCAGACCGTTGTAGCCGAGGAACTCGTCCTCGCCGACCGAGTACTTGATGTCGCCCTCGGCGGTGGTGACGTCGCCGACGTCTGCCTTGCACCCGCCCTCGGCCGCGGCCGGCTCGGTTGCCGCCGCGCTCGCGGTGGTCTCATCCTCGGGGTCGCTGCCAGTAGGGCTGGAGCACGCCGAGAAGAGCAGTGCCCCTGTGGCGACCGCCGCGATGGCGGCGCCTGCACGCCTGATCTTCAATGTTCCTCCTCAGGGGTTGGCCCCCCAAAGACGGGACGATGACTGGCGTCTTCTCCGACGTAGCCACCGCCTGCGCCCCGGGGAGCCGTGGTTTCGCCCTCACCGTACAGATGACCTTGGTGAGATTGACCACTTCGTCCGATACGGGTGCCGATCGTTACCGACTTGATATTGCTCCGAAGCAAGCGAGTTGCTCGGCCCGGGCGGTGGAAACACGCTCGAAACACCTGTTGCCAGGAACGGTTCCGTAGGAGCGGCGACCTCGCCGCGCATCGTCCGGAGGGCTCCCGCGAGAGCCGCTCAGCACAGGGCCGCGGTGCTCACCGTCGCGCGACCACGACGAGCTCGCCGACGCCTTCGCCGACCGGCTCTCGGTGCCACCCGCCGTAGATGTGCTCGACCGTGAAACCCGCTCGGGCGAGGTCCTCACGCAACCGGTCCTCGGTGCGGAAGGCGAGCGACGCCGACGCGACCTCGTGCCCTCCGCCCGGAAGGACCCCGTGATCCTCGAAGGTCACGGTCGTGACCCCGCCGTCCGGGCTCTCGGCGACGTCCGTGACCTCGTACCAGCTCTCGAGCCGGGCACCGTCCGGCAGCTCGGTCTCGCCGCGCGAGTCCTGCGGGTTCCACCGTTCCCACGCGCGAGCCTGCGGGTCGCGGGAGTCGAACGACAGCCGGCCGCCGGGCACGAGCACCCGGTGGAGGTCGGCGAGCGTCTCGGCCCACTCCTGCGCGTCGACGATCGCCTGCGCGACATGGCCCGTCATGAGCGCGAGATCGAACGCGGCACCCTGCAGCAGCGCCGAGGACGTGCCGACGAGCCAGCCCACCTTGTCGCCGTGCGGCTTGCGGGCGGCTGCCTGCAGCGCGCCCGCGTCCGGGTCGACGCCCGTGACGACGTGCCCGGCCGCCGCGATCGCGGTCGTGAGGCGCCCCGTACCGCAGCCGAGGTCCAGGACCCGGCGATGGCTCGCGGCGTTCGCGAGCCCGAGGAAGAAGTCGTCGTCGGCGGCCCACGCGTTCTCGACGTCGTACCAGGCGGCCCGCTGCTCGTCTGTCAGTGCCATGGCGCCGGGACACCCAGCAGTGTGACGCCGTCGGATGCCCGGCTCTGGTCGTGCACCGCGGCGCCGTCGGGCGGGGACATGGACCCGTCCGACGGCCACCGCGGCGTGTCTCGCATGCTCACGGGTCCAGGGTGGCACCGGCTCGCGCGAGGTGCGCGGGCAGCACTTGGTGCGCGTGCGGGTCGATCCCGTCCGGTGCGCGGTCGAGGAACGCCGTCACCTCGGCGCGGTCGCCGCCAGTGCGAGCCCGCCGCCGAGGTTGAGCGCTCACCGCGGTCGCGAGGTGCGGCAGGCTGTTGGCACAGAGCATCCCCGCGACGAACGACGTCGCATACCTGCTCCTGCGGGTGGTCGCCATCGTCCGAGGCTACGGGTGGGCGATCACGGTCGGTGGGCGCGACGCTCGTTGCCGCGCCGGTAGTTCCCGGTCACCCGGGCGAGGAGCTCCTGGTCGGTCTCGTCGTCGCGGCCGAGCTGGCCGATCAGACGGTCGGCCGTGCTGCCGGCCACGATCACCACGAGCCGTCCACCACGGCTCACGAGCACTGAGGCTAGCTGGGTCGAGCTGTGGTCGGGCCGGGTGTCGTACGGTCCGACGTCGGCCGTGCTCGGCCGCCCCCCTGCCACCATGGGAACCATGGCAGACGTCAGCGTGGTGTTCTACCGAAATATGAACCTCGGCCACCCCGGCAGCCCGGTCCGCGCCACGTTGGAGGCGGCGCTGTCCAACGCCGGCGGTGCGTCCGTGCGGTCGTTCCAGACCAACGGCACCGTGCTCTTCCGGGCCGACGACCCCCGGGCGGTCGTCGACGCCGCAGCCGGGTCCCTGCGGGAGGCCGGCTACACCGACGCCGGGATCGTGCGGCCCCTCGACCTGCTCCGCGACCTGCTGAATGACGACCCGTTCGCCGGCTACCGCGACGAGCGGACCTACCGCGAGACGCTCACCTTCTACGACGGCGGCTCCGCGCTTCCGGTCGACCTCCCCTGGACCGGCCCTCGCGACGACATCGACCTCATCGCCGCGTCGGGGGGAACCGCCCTCGGCATCATCCGCCTGCGGGGCGGATCGGTCGGCAGCCCGACGAGCGAGATCGAGCGCATGACCGGCGGCGTCGCCACGACGCGCACGCTGGGGACGATCCAGCGGCTGCTCGCGGCCGTCGCCCGGGAGACGTCGTGACGTTCCCGCCGGCCGTGACCGGGTTCTGGCGCGACCAGCTCGAGCGCGGAGACGTGCTCCGGCAGGGCGCAGGCTTCAGCCTGCGGCTCGTTCCCGACCTCCCCCGGGACTGGCGCGCGCAGGTGCTCGAGCGCGCGGACGGCACCGCGGAGGTGACCGTGTCGCCCGAGCTCGCGAGCGCGACCGGCCTGCTCGACGAGCCGAGCGCGGACCTCGACGGCTTCCGCGCCCGCCTGGCCGGCGGCGGCTTTGCGCTGCTGGGCGCGGACCGGCTGTTCTACGTCGCGACGTCGGACCGGCCGCGCGTGCTCAGCGAGGCGGAGCACTCCCCCGCACGCGCCCTGTCCCCCCGGGACGCCACGGCGTTCTCGAGGTTCGTGGGCTCCGCCTCCGAGCGCGACCTCGACGACGCCTACGTCGAGCTCGACCACTGGGCCGCCGTCGGCGTCTTCGAGGAGGACCGGCTCGTGTGCGCGGCGAGCGCCTACCCGTGGCAGGGGTCGACGCTCGCCGACATCGGCGTGCTCACCCTCGCACCGGCGCGCGGCAAGGGGTACGGCCGCGCCGCCGTGCAAGCGCTGTGCGCGATCGCCGACGACCGCGGCTACGACCCCCAGTACCGCTGCCAGCCGCGGAACCTCGCGTCGGCGGCGGTGGCCCTGGCGGCGGGGTTCACCGAGCTCGGGACGTGGCAGGTCGCGATCGACGCGCCGGGGGGACGCTGACCGATGAGCGTCTCTGAATGTCGGCGAAAAACTGCCGGAAGGCGACGAACAGAGTCGCTCGTCGTGGGAGGGGCACCTACCGCCACCGCTGTGCGTCCCGACGCCGGCCCGGTCGCAGCAGCACCGTCACGACGTCGCCCACGTCGATGCCCTCAGCCCTCCTGACGTCGACCCTGAGCGGCACCAGGTAGCGCCCGCCGCGGGGAAAGAGCGCGGTGTCGAACTCGGTCCTCCCGATCGCGGCGTGGACCGGGACCTGCCCCCAGTAGATGAGGGCGCGCGCCTCCTCCTTGAGGTCCGCGCTGTCCGGCTCGGGCATCGGTACGAAGAAGTACGGCGTCGGTCCACGCCACTCGATGACCTCGCCGTCGAACGTCCAGTCCACGGTGAGCCATTGAAGCAGCCGAGCTCGGGTCGACGCGACGGTGCGACGACGAACGCTCAGGCCGGGGTCGTGCCGACCTGCGCCTGGATCTCGCGGATGGTCGAGCCGAGGACGCCGCGGGACAGGAGCCCGGCGCCGAGCGGGCCGGAGGAGTCTGCGCCCAGCGGAGGCAGCCGTCGTAGCACCGACCGCTCGCTGTCGGCCAGGTGCGAGAGCTGCCAGCGGATCTCCTCCTGAACCGCCTCGGGCCGGTCGGGGCTCGCCAGGGAGACCGCCTTCACCGCGTACGCGGCCGCCCCCAGCGCGTGAGCACCCATGTGAGCGACCGCTGACGCCTGACCGACGGCCCTGGCCGCAGCGGCTCCCGCCGGGGTGGTCGCCGCATCGGCCGCCTTCACCGCGAGAAGCCGCTTGCGGATCTCCTCGGCCGCGCTGCTCTGCCCGGCGCTGTACGCCCAGGTGCGCGCGACCGCATCGGCCAGGGTGCCCGAGGCCTCGGGACCGGCGTCGAACAACGGAAGGACCCGCTCGGCGCACGCGATCGCCCACCGCGCGATCGTGCGGCGGTCCTCGTCGGTGAGGGTCTGGATCGACGGCATCGGTCAGCGAGCCCAGGCAGCGCCGTCGGCCCGTCCGCTGCCGGGCAGCGACCGGACCAGGGCCCGCCTACACATTGAACCTGAACTCGACGACGTCGCCGTCCTGCATGACGTAGTCCTTGCCCTCGACGCGAGCCTTGCCGGCGGCGCGGGCGGCGGCGACGGACCCGGCCTCGACCAGGTCGTCGAACGAGATCACCTCGGCCTTGATGAAGCCCCGCTCGAAGTCCGTGTGGATGACGCCCGCGGCCTGCGGTGCCGTCCAGCCCTTGCGGATCGTCCAGGCCCGCGACTCCTTGGGGCCCGCGGTCAGGTAGGTCTGCAGGCCGAGCGTGTCGAAGCCCACGTGCGCGAGCTGGTCGAGGCCCGATTCCGTCTGCCCGGTCGACTCCAGCATCTCGCGCGCCTCGTCGGCGTCGAGCTCGACCAGCTCGGACTCGAACTTCGCGTCCATGAAGATCGCCTGTGCCGGGGCGACCAGCTCGCGCAGGCGTGCCTGCATCGCCTTGTCGGCCAGGCCGGCGTCGTCGGTGTTGAACACGAAGATGAACGGCTTGGCGGTCAGCAGCTGCAGCGACGCCACGTCCGCGAGGTCGAGACCCTCCGCCGCGGCGCCCTGGAAGAGGGTCACGCCCGCCTCGAGGATCTTCTGCGCCTTCTGGGTCGCCGCGAGGAACGCGGGGTCGCCCTTGCGGATCTTGACCTCCTTCTCGAGACGCGGCAGCGCCTTCTCGAGGGTCTGGAGGTCGGCGAGGATGAGCTCGGTCGAGATCGTCTCGATGTCGCCCGGGGCGTCGCTCGACCCCTCGACGCGGACCACGTCCGGATCGTCGAAGACGCGCGTGACCTGGCAGATCGCATCCGCCTCGCGGATGTTGGCGAGGAACTTGTTGCCCAGTCCCTCACCCTCGCTCGCGCCCCTGACGATGCCCGCGATGTCGACGAACGACACCGTGGCCGGCAGCGTGCGCTCGCTGCCGAAGATCTTGGCGAGCGTGTCGAGCCGCGGGTCCGGCAGCGGGACCACCCCCACGTTGGGCTCGATCGTGGCGAACGGGTAGTTCGCCGCGAGCACCTGGTTGCGGGTCAGTGCGTTGAAAAGCGTGGACTTGCCGACGTTGGGCAGGCCGACGATGCCGATGGTGAGAGCCACGTCGGGCAAGTCTACGTGTGGCCGGCGCCCGTCGGGTCCTCGTGACGCTCGCGCTCGAGCTGCGCCAGGTCACGCTCGGCGAACCGGTAGTGGGCCCACTCCTCGCCGACGACGACGCCGAGGCAGCGCCACACCGGCAGGGTGCGCCCTTCGCGCTCCCACGGAGGCAGCCGGCGGGCCGGGCCGGCGAACTCCTCGTCGGACAGCGCGTCGTACAGCGCGCGGACCTGCGCCACACGGTCGGCCCGGACGGCGAGGACGTCGTCCCACGACGGCGTGGCCGCCAGGTCGACGCCGAGCTGCCCCGCCTCGTCGTCGTACTCCGAGAACGGGATGCCGGCGGGATGGAAGGCGTCGTCGGCCGCCCTGATGCCGTACCGGGCCCAGGCGTCGGTCGCGAAGACGAGGTGGCGCAACGTCTGCGCGAGCGACCACTCGCCGTCGACCGACGCGTCGACGGTTCCCGCGGGCAGCGCTGCGGCCCGCGCGACGAGCGCGTCCCAGGTGCGCTGGGCGGCGTCGTACGACGCCCGCTGCTCGTCGAGCCGCGGCGAGCGGGCGTGCTCACGCCCGGGATACCGGCGGTTCAGCTCGGCCTCGACGAGCGGGGCGACCTCGACACCGTTGAGGACCAGGTCGTCGACCATCCCGTCGATGTCCGCGCCGCTCAGGTCGACGCCGCGCATCACGGCGCCGGAGAGGTACGACTGGCTGAAGCTCGCCCCGTTCAGGCGGGCGAACCGGAAGCGGGCGCCCGTGAGATCTGTCTCGACGAGCTCCGCGCCCCGGAGGTCGTCGTCCGACGTGAAGCGAACCATGGGGCGGACGGTACGCCGCACCTCCGACAGCCTGCTGCGTCAGGCGTAGGACAGCACCTGCTGGAGCATCTCGGGTGCGCGGCGGTCGTACGTCCGCGCGCCCCAGCGCACGCCCACGAACAGGAGGACCACGCCGATCACCGGGGAGACGACCAGCGACACCCACCCGAGCACCGGGATCGGTACCAGCATCGCCGGGAGCGCCATGGCGAGCATGGGCAGCGAGCACGCGAATGTCAGCAGCCCACCCATGGTCTGTGCGACGAGGCTCGCGAGCGCCGCGCCCTGCGGCTGCTTGAACGGGCTGTCGCCCGGCTTCGGCACGGGGTACAGCAGTCGCGCCGACACCGCGCTCGAGACACCCACGGAGACGAGCAGGACACCGAGGCTCAGCCCCAGCAGGGCCGGCAGGTAGGCCCACCTCCCGCTCAGGGCGACGGACACGACCGCGAACGCCACGATCACCGGCGTCCCGGCCACGACGACCGGCAGGGCGCGTCCCCAGCGGTCGGCCCGGCCGGAGGTGCCCGTCGCGACGTGCAGGGCGAACGCGGTGTGGTCGTACGCGATGTCGTTCGAGATGCCGAACCCGAGGATCCACGCGGTGAGCGGCGCCAGGATGAGGAGAACCACACCGCCCGAGCCCTGCCCGGCCAGGTACAGCACCACGGGCAGCAGCGGCACGATGGCGATCGACGCCGAGTAGCGCGGGTCGCGCACCCAGTACGTCAGGGCCCGCGCGGCGACGGCGCTCGTCGGCCCGCCGCCGAGGCGGCCGAACCATCCGAGGCCCTTGCCGCGTGCCCCCTTGCCGCCGCCGTGCTGCGGCGTGACCAGGGACTTCGCGAGCGCGCGGTCCCAGACCCACCAGACCACCGCGAGCGTGGCGACCGCGACGGCCAGCCGCGCCGCGGCCAGTCCCCAGTCGCCGTCGTGCACCGCGGCACCGAGGCCCCACGGCGCACCCAGCGGCGTCCACGCGAGGATGCCCGCCAGGTCGCCGACGAACGCGGTCACGACGTCGGCCCCGCTGGCCGAGGCCGACGCGCCGTCCGCGGTGCTCTCGAACCGCTGCGCGAACCACGAGATGACGGGCCCGATGAGCATGATCGGCACGAACGCCGCGACCGTGAGCACCTCACGCGACCGCCGCGACTCGAGCAGCGGCGACAGGACCGTCGTGATGGCCCTCGACCCGACGACGCAGATCGCGACCGCCAGGACCCCGCCGACGACCGCCGCGACGAGCGCAGCGGGGCTCAGCACGAAGGCGAAGGCGACACCGACCGCCGCGAGGGCGGTCGCGATGCCCGGCACCGAGACGACACCCGCGGCCGCGAGACCACCCAGGAGCTGCCGGCGAGGGATCGGGTAGGTGACGAACCGCTGCGGGTCGAGGGTGGCGTCGACCCCGAAGGCGAACAGCGGCACGACCCACCAGGCGAGCACCACGACGCTGCCGACGAGCACCAGCACGTCGCCCGTGGCCCCAGGGTCGGAGATCCCGCCCGCGACCGCCGCCCCCACCGCCAGGACCACGACCGTGAGGCCGTAGAGCGAGCCGAGCACGATGCCGATCGTCTGCCACACGCTCCGGCGGAACGTGTTGGCCAGCAGGGTCAGCTTGAGGCGGACGAGCTGCGCAACCACGTGAGTCCCTCCGAGGTCTGGCGCCCACCGACGAGCTCGACGAACCGGTCCTCCAGGCTCGCACCCGCGCGGACGTCGTCGACCGTGCCCGCGGCCATCACGTGGCCGCCGGCGATCACCGCGACGTGCGAGCACATGCGCTGGACCAGGTCCATCACGTGGCTGGACACGACCACCGTGCCGCCGTCGGCGACGTAGGCGTGCAAGATGTCGCGGATGTTGGCCGCGCTGACGGGGTCGACCGCCTCGAAGGGCTCGTCGAGCACGAGGACGCGCGGCGCGTGGATCATCGCGGACGCCAGCGCCACCTTCTTCGTCATGCCGGCGGAGTAGTCCACGACGAACGTGTCGCGGTCCGCGACCAGGTCCATGGCGCGCAGCAGGTCGTCCGTGCGCTCGGCGACCGTGTCACGGTCGAGGCCTCGCAGGCGGCCCGCGTAGGTGATGAGCTGCGCCCCCGTGAGGCGGTCGAACAGCCGGACGCCGTCGGGCAGGACGCCCAGCAGGCTCTTGGCCTCGACCGTGCGGTCCCACATGTCGACGCCGAGCACCTGCGCCATGCCGAAGTCCGGCCGCAGGAGCCCCGTGGCCATCGAGAGCGTGGTCGTCTTGCCGGCGCCGTTGGGGCCGACGAGGCCGTAGAACGAGCCCGCCGGCACGTCGAGGTCGATGCCCGCGACGGCGATCTTCTGGCCGAACCGCTTCCACAGCCCGCGAAGGCTCAGCGCGGCGGCGGGATCGGGTGGGGTCGTCGGAGGGCCGGACGGCATCGCCGCCGGTGCAGGCGGCGCACCGCCACCCGCCGTCGGCACGGGGACGGGCTGTTCTGTCACGTGGCACAGGGTAGTCGCTGGCCCGGACGGCACGGGACGCCGACCACGGCGGACGGGCGCCGGTCCACGCCGGGCCCGGGTGTCGGCCCAGGCCGTGTCGGTGCGCCGTGGCACCCTGTGGCCATGACGATCTCGACCGCCCTGTACCTCGCGCTCGGCACCCTCGTGGTGGGCGTGGTCCTCGGCTGGCTCGTGCACGCCAACCGCGCCGGGTCGGCCCGGCGGTCGGAGGAGATGGAGCTCGTCCGTTCGCACGCGCAGCTCGAGGCGGCGCTCCGCGAGGCGGCCGGTCTGCGCGAGCAGCTCGACATGGCGCGCGACGAGGCGGAGCGGCGCCTGGCCGAGGTCAAGGACGACGCCGAGGCCATGGCCCGCCAGTTCAAGGCGCTCGCGGGTGACGTCCTGCAGGCCAACCAGCAGCAGTTCCTCGAGCTCGCGGACCAGCGGCTGAAGTCGTCGACGGTGCGGCACGACGAGGTGCTCGCCCAGCGCGAGCAGGCGATCAGGGCGCTGGTCGACCCGCTGAGCAAGAGCCTCGACAAGGTCCGTGAAGAGGTCAGCGCCGCAGAGAAGGCACGTGCCGAGGGGGCGTCGGCGCTGGGCGAGCACCTGCACCAGCTCGCGTCGGTCAACGCCGAGCTCCGCCAGGGCACGAGCGACCTCGTCACCGCGCTGCGGTCCTCCCAGACGCGCGGTGCGTGGGGTGAGCTGCAGCTCAAGCGGGTCGTCGAGGCGGCGGGCATGATCGAACGTGTCGACTTCGACGTCCAGGTGCAGGTGACGGACGTCGACGGCAAGCAGTTCCGGCCCGACATGGTGGTCAAGCTCGCCGGCGGCAAGCGCGTCGTCGTCGACGCGAAGGTCGCGTTCCTCGGCTACCTCGAGGCCCAGCAGGCCACCGACGCGCGCGTCCGCGAGGAGCGGCTCGACGCCCACGTCCGGCACGTGCGCAAGCACGTCGACGACCTCGCGTCCAAGAAGTACTGGGACCAGTTCGACCACGCACCCGAGTTCGTGGTGATGTTCGTCCCGGCCGAGGCGTTCCTGTCCGCGGCGATGGAGCGCCAGCCCGACCTGATGGAGTACGCGGCGAGCAAGAACGTCATCCTCGCCAGCCCGACGATCATGCTCGGCCTGCTCCGCACCGTCGCGTTCGCGTGGCGGCAGGAGGCGCTCGCGGAGAACGCCAAGGAGGTGCTCAAGGTCGGCCGTGAGCTCCATTCGCGCCTCGTGACGATGACGAGCCACATCACGAAGATGGGGCGCTCGCTGGAGGCGTCGACCAAGGCGTACAACTCGATGATCGGGTCGCTCGAGCGCAACGTGCTGACGTCGGCACGCCGCATGGTCGAGCTGCACGTCGTCGAGGAGAAGGACCGCATCGAGGAGGTCCGAGGGCTCGAGGAGGTGCCTCGGCCCATCACCAAGTCGGAGCTCCTCGCAGCCGACGAGGGCGGGGTCGTCGCGATCGAGACGCTCAGCGTCACCGAGCGCACCTCGATCGACTCGCTCGTCGTGGCCGACCGCGAGGCCCTGGAGCAGGCCGCGCGGCGTCAGCCCAGGGGTGACGCCGCCGCCGGCTGACCGTCTCGGCGGTCGAGCCTCCCGAGACGAGGAGGCCGCCGGTTACGCAGGCTGGACAGGAAGCGCCGTACGGTTCTCCCGGCGCGGGCGCGTGTCGCCCTGGCCGGCAGCCTTGAGCCCGGCACGCAGCTCGCGCGGCAGCGAGAACATGAGGTCCTCGGTCGCCGTACGCACCTCCGAGACGTCGCCGAAGCCGCGTGCGGCAAGGTGCCGGATCACGTCGTCGACCAGGATCTCGGGGACCGAGGCGCCCGACGTGAGCCCGACCGTCGTCGCGCCCTCCAGCCAGGCGTCCTCGATCTCGGCAGCGCGGTCGACGCGGTACGAGGCCCGTGCGCCCGCCTGGAGCGCGACCTCGACGAGACGGACCGAGTTCGACGAGTTCGCCGACCCCACCACGATCACGACGTCGCACTCGGGAGCCAGCTTCTTGACCGCGACCTGGCGGTTCTGGGTGGCGTAGCAGATGTCGTCGCTCGGCGGGTCCTGCAGGGACGGGAAGCGCTCGCGCAGCCGCTCGACGGTCTCCATGGTCTCGTCCACCGACAGCGTGGTCTGCGAGATCCACACGACCTTCGCCGGGTCGCGGACCACGACCTTGCCGACCTCGTCGGGCGAGTTGACGACCTGCACGTGGTCGGGCGCCTCGCCCGCCGTGCCCTCGACCTCCTCGTGCCCGTCGTGGCCGATGAGCAGGATGTCGTAGTCGTCCCGGGCGAAGCGCACGGCCTCCTTGTGGACCTTGGTCACGAGCGGGCACGTGGCGTCGATCGTGTCGAGGCTGCGCGCCTCGGCAGCCGCGCGGACCGCCGGTGAGACGCCGTGCGCGGAGAACACGAGGCGTGCACCCTCGGGCACCTGGTCGGTCTCCTCGACGAAGATCGCGCCGCGTTCGCGCAGCGTGGCGACCACGTGCTTGTTGTGGACGATCTCCTTGCGGACGTAGACCGGCGCCCCGTACGTCTCGAGCGCCTTCTCGACGGCGACGACGGCGCGGTCGACGCCCGCGCAGTACCCGCGCGGCGCTGCGAGCAGCACGCGCTTGGTCAGTCGCTCGGTCGAGGTCGGGTTGCCGGTGGCGGTGGCGGACGGAGTCACCCTGTCAGTCTAGGTGCGCAGATGTGAACAGCCGGTGTCGGAGCCGTGGCCGAGTCCGCACGCAGGTGAGAGCGCTGTCGGCCCGCCCGACGGCCCGCCCATCAGCACACCCTTCAGCCCTGGTCACGCCGCGCTCCCGACGACGGCGGCGAGCCGATCGACGGCGTCTGCGAGCCGGTTCGGAGTCTGGCCCGCATACCCCAGCACCAGGCCCGGCGGGCCGGGCGGGCCGAGGCGCGTGGACGAGAGCGCGACGGGGCCGAGTCCCGCCGCCCGGGCCCGGGCGGCGACGGCGGCGTCGTCGACGCCGTCCGGCAGCTCGACCACCAGGTGCAGGCCGGCGGCGATGCCCGAGACGCGCGCACCGGGAAGCTTCTCCGCGAGCGCCGACACCAGGGCGTCACGCGACTCGCGCTGGGCACGGCGGGCACGGCGCAGGTGCCGGTCGTACCCACCGCTGCCGATCAGCTCCGCGAACGCGAGCTGCTCGAGCACCGGGCCGCCCAGGTCGGCAGCCGCCTTGATCCGCCGGGCCTGGGCGCGGCGGTCGGGCGGCACCGCGAGCCAGCCGAGCCGGAGCGCGGGTGCGAGCGCCTTGCTCACCGAGCCCAGGTGGGCGACGACGTCCGGCGCGAGGCCCTGCAGGCAGCCCACCGGGTCGCGGTCGTACCGGAACTCGGCGTCGTAGTCGTCTTCGATGATCAGCCCGCCGGTGCGGCGAGCCCAGTCGACGAGAGCCGACCGGCGGGCCGGGGCGAGCAGCACCCCCGTGGGGAACTGGTGCGCCGGCGTGACGAGCACCGCCGGCGCACGGGTCCGCTCGAGGGCGGCCACGTCGAGCCCGTCCCCGTCGACCGGCACGGGCACGAGCTCGAGGCCGTGATGCGCGAGGTGGCCCCGGATCCCCGGGCTGCCCGGGTCCTCGAGGGCGACCGCCCGGGCGCCGTCAGACCGCAACAGCTCGGCCAGGATCGCGAAGGCCTGAGCCGCGCCCGTCGTCATGACGAGGTCGTCCGGGCCGAGCCGAGCCGCCCGTACCCGGCCAAGGTAGCCCGCCATCTCGGTACGGAGCCGGGGCGCTCCGGCCGGATCGCCGTACCCCAGCTCGGCGTCGGCCACGGTCGCGAGCGCGTGCTCGTACGCGCGGCGCCATGCCCCGCGCGGGAACAGCGACAGGTCGGGCAGACCCGGACGCAGGGGCAGGTTCTCGACGTCGGCCAGGTCGGAACCCGTCGCGGACGGCGGCGTGACGACCGAGGGCACCGGTGCGACGACCGTGCCGGACCCCCTGCGGGACAACAGCCGCCCTTCGGCGACGAGCTGCTCGTACGCGGCCACGACCACGCCCCGCGAGAGCCGCAGCTCCGTCGCGAGCTCTCGGCTCGACGGAAGGCGGGCGCCGGGCGTCAGCCGACCGGCCGAGATCGCGTCCCGCAGTGCGACGGCGAGCTGGTCCCCGAGCCGCGGCCGGGAGCGGTCGAGGTCGACCAGCAGGTCCATGTGGACTCCTCAGACGCTCGTCGAGTGGACCTGTCTACCAGACCACTCCCACCCTAGCGTCGCCCTCATGCCCATCGTTCTGTGCGTGCTCGGGATGGTTCTCGTCGGCAGCTCGGTCGCGATCAGCCAGGTCCTCCTCGACTATCCCCTGCTCACCGGCCAGAGCCTGCGGTACACCGTCGCGGCGGTCGTGCTCTTCGCCGTCGCGCGGCTGTTCCCCCGCCTCGGGGCCGGCTCGTCGCCGGCCCGCCCGGACCGGCGCGAGCTCGCGGTCCTCACGGCCCTCGCCGCGACCGGCATGGCCGCGTTCAACGCCTGCGTCATGATCGGGCTCCGGCACGCCGGCCCGGCCGTGGTCGGGACGATCATCGGGGCGGCGCCGCTCGGCCTGGCCCTCCTGGGCCCGATGCTGCGCGGCGCCCCACCCACGCTGCGAGTGGTGACGGCGGCTGCGGTGGTGGTCGGCGGCACGGCTCTCGTGCAGGGCACGGGCCACGCCGACCCGGTCGGGCTGCTCGCCGCGGGCGGCGCCCTGGCGGGCGAGGTGCTGTTCACGCTGCTCGCCGCCGCGGTGCTCCCGCGGATCGGCGCGGTGCGGGTGGCCGCGTGGAGCAGTGCGCTCGCCGCTCCGCTGCTGCTGGTGGGCGGTCTGGTGGCCGGCGAGGCGGCCCGGGCGCGGCTGCCGACGACGATCGAGCTGGGGGCGCTGGCCTCCATGGCCGTGCTGACGACGGTGGTCGCGTTCGTGCTCTGGTTCGTCGGCCTGCAGCGGCTCGGGACCGAGCGGGCCGGGATGATCGTCGGCGTCATGCCGATCGCGACGCTCGCCACGGCCGCGATCATGGCCGGCGACCTCCCGGGCGCCGGGCCCACGCTCGGTGTGCTGACCGTGGCCGGCGGGCTGGCGCTGGGCCTGACCGCGAGCGCCCGCCCCGCCTCCCGCGCGGCGTCGCGACCGTGGCGCGTGCGGGCGTGACCCTGCGCTGTCGGCACGGTGGGGCATGCTGGGGCTCGTGACGGACCAACCGATGCCCCTGCCGGCCACCGCCGGCGAGACCTCGCCGTCGCGACCGTGGCCGGTCCGGCTGCTCGCGGAGAAGATCCGCGGCTACGTCTCGCGCATGCCGTGGGTCTGGGTCGAGGGCCAGATCGTCCAGCTCAACGTGCGGCCCGGTGCCAAGGCGGTCTTCTTCACGCTCCGCGACGAGAACCTCGAGCGGTCGCTGCCGCTCGTCGTCGAACCGCAGGTCCTCGCCGCGATGCAGCCGCCCCCGCAGGAGGGGGCGCGCGTCGTCGCGCACGCCAAGCCCGAGTTCTGGGTCAGCCGCGGCTCGCTGCAGCTCCGGGCGGACGACGTGCGCGGCGTGGGCGTCGGCGAGCTGCTCGCGCGCATCGAGCACCTGCGCCGGGTGCTCGCGGCCGAAGGGCTGTTCGACGCCGACCGCAAGCGGCCGCTGCCGTTCCTGCCGCAGGTCGTGGGCCTGGTGTGCGGGCGCGGCTCCAAGGCCGAGCACGACGTCGTCGTCAACGCCCGCGCCCGCTGGCCTCAGGTGCGGTTCGAGATCCGCGAGGTCGCCGTCCAGGGCCCGACGACGGTCGGCGCGGTCAACCGCGCGATCCGCGAGCTCGACGCCATGGCCGAGGTCGAGGTCATCGTGGTCGCCCGCGGCGGCGGCGCGGTCGAGGAGCTGCTCGAGTTCAGCAACGAGTCGATGGTCCGGACGGCGGCCGCGTGCCGCACGCCCCTGGTGAGCGCGATCGGGCACGAGACCGACACCCCGCTGCTCGACCTCGTCGCCGACTACCGCGCGTCGACGCCGACGGACGCGGCGCGCCGGATCGTGCCCGACGTCGCCGAGGAACGCCTCGGCCTGACGCGCGCCCGCCGGACGATGCGCTCGGCGGTCGCCGCGCTCGTCGCGCGTGAGCAGCACGGGCTCGACGCCGTCCGCTCGCGGCCCGTCCTGTCCCGGCCGCACACCATGATCGAGGCGCGGGAACGCGACATCGCACAGACCGTCCGGCAGGCGCGGCACCACCTCGACGCGGCGCTGCTGCGCGCCTCGGGCGAGGTCGGGCGGCTCGAGGCCCAGGTCCGTGCGCTCTCCCCTGCCTCGACCTTGGAGCGCGGCTACGCCGTCGTGCAGCGTGCCGACGGACACGTCGTGCGAGAGCCCGACGACGCCCCGCCGGGTACCGGCGTCCGGCTCCGGCTCGCGCACGGCGAGCTGGGCGCGACCGTGACCGGCGGCTGACCGGCGGCTGACCGACGGGTCAGCGCGCGCGCTCGACGCGCCGCTCGTCCCAGACGGGCTCGGCCGTCTCGCGCACGACCCCGTCCGCGCCGAACACGAGGAACCGGTCGAAGGACCGGGCGAACCAGCGGTCGTGCGTGACCGCGAGCACCGCGCCCTCGAACGACTCGAGCCCGTCCTGCAGCGCCTCGGCGCTCTCGAGGTCGAGGTTGTCGGTCGGCTCGTCGAGCAGCAGCGCCGTGCAGCCGCTGAGCTCGAGCAGCAGGATCTGGAACCGTGCCTGCTGCCCACCGGAGAGGCGGTCGAACGGCCGCTCGGCCGCGGCCGTCAGCTCGTAGCGCCGCAACGCCGCCATGGCACGGCCCTGCGGGTGCGCGTGGTCTTCCCACAGGATCTCGAGCAACGTCCGGCCGAAGAGCTCGGGATGGGCGTGCGTCTGGGCGAAGAACCCGGGCACGACGCGCGCGCCGAGCCGCCACTGGCCGGTGTGCGCGACGTCGTCACCCGCCAGCAGGCGCAGGAAGTGCGACTTCCCGGAGCCGTTCGAGCCCAGGACCGCGACCCGCTCGCCGTAGAAGACCTCGAGGTCGAACGGCTGCATGAGCCCCGTGAGGCCGAGACCCTCGCACGTCACCGCGCGCAGGCCCGTCCGGCCGCCGCGCAGCCGCATGCGCACGTCCTGCTCGCGGGGCGGCTCGGGCGGGGGCCCGGCCTCCTCGAACTTGCGCAGGCGCGTCTGCGCCGCGCGGTACCGGGACGCCAACGCGTCGCTGTTGGCGGCGGCCTGGCGCAGCTCCAGCACGAGCCGCTTGAGCTGCGCGTGCTTCTCGTCCCAGCGTCGCCGCAGCTCCTCGAACCGTTCGAAGCGCTCACGGCGCGCCTCGTGGAACGTGGCGAAGCCGCCGCCGTGCACCCAGGCGTCCGCGCCGGCCGGGCCCGGCTCGAGCGACACGATGCGGTCGGCCGCCTGCGCGAGCAGCTCGCGGTCGTGCGAGACGAAGAGCACCGTCTTGCGCGTCGCCCGGAGCTGGGCCTCGAGCCAGCGCTTGCCGGGAACGTCGAGGTAGTTGTCGGGCTCGTCGAGCAGCAGCACCTCGTCGGGCCCGCGCAGGAGCGCCTCGAGCACGAGCCGCTTCTGCTCACCGCCCGACAGGGTCCGCACCTCACGCCACTGGGCACGCTCGAACGGCATGCCGAGCGCGGCCACCGAGCAGACGTCCCACAGCGTCTCCGCCTCGTACCCGCCCGCCTCGGCCCAGTCGGCGAGCGCCTGCGCATACTGCATCTGCGCGGGCTCGTCGTCGACCTCCATCACGGCCAGCTCGGCGACGTCGACCGCGCGAGCAGCGTCGCGCACCCGGGGTGGAGCGACCGCGACGAGCAGGTCGCGCACGGTCGAGGAGTCGCGGACCGAGCCCACGAACTGCGGCATGACGCCGAGCCCGCCGCTGACCGTGACGGTCCCGCCGTCGGGCTGCAGCTCCCCCGCCAGGATGCGCAGCAGCGTCGTCTTGCCCGCCCCGTTGGGGCCCACGAGCGCCGAGGCGCTGCCCTCGCCGACGCGGAACGACACGTCGTCGAGCAGGGTGCGGCCGTCCGGCAGCACGTGATCGACGTGCGCGACTTCGAGATGGCCCATGGGTCGACATGTTCCCCGAGCGCGGCGCGCGCACCAAACCCTTTGCGTGCGGTGCTCAGCCCGGCCGGCGTGCGACGAAGACCCACTCGGCGCCCGGGCGGTCCGGCGCGTCCCGTACGTCGACGAGGGTGAACCCGGCCTCGCGCAGCGACGCCTCGATCTCCGCGCGCTCGCGGAACCGCAGGGTCGAGCCCGTGGCGACCGGCTCGCCGCCCGTGCCCAGCACGCGCGTCTCGGCGACGAAGGTGACGAACGGCAGCTCGACGGACGTCACGTCCGTCCAGCCCTCGACCTCGCCGACGCCCGGGACTTCCTCGCGGGAGAACGTCGCCTCGCGCGTCCACCGCTCCCACGCCCGGCGCGCCGGCACGCGCGTCTCGAAGGCCAGCGTCCCGCCCGGGCGCAGCGCCGCGTGGACGCCGCGCAGCGTCGCCGTCCACTCGTCGTCGGTCAGGAAGACCTGCGCGACGTTGCCCGTCATGGTCGCCAGGTCGACGGCGAGCGGCGGGAGCGTCGTCGCGTCGCCGTGGACCCAGCGGACGGCGTCCGCGCCCGGCTTGGCCCGCGCGACGTCGAGCATGGCGCCCGCCGGGTCCACACCGACCACGTCGACGCCGCGTGCCGCGAGCAGCAGCGCGAACGTCCCGGTGCCGCAGCCGACGTCGAGCACGGCCCGCGCACCGGTCTCCCGCGCGATGCCGTCGTAGAGCTCCAGGTCGCTCCGGTCGGGGTCGAGCGGGTCGTACAGGGCCGCCACGCGGGCGTCGTCGAACTCGTTGGTCTCGTCGGCGTCGATCTCGCGGTTCATCTCGCGCACCGTACGTGTCGCGTACCGGTCGTTGTCGACGTGTTTACTGTTCCCGTGAGTTCAGACGGAGCCACCGACCTCCCCGACGTCGAGACCATGACCTACGAGCAGGCGCGAGACGAGCTCGTGCGCGTCGTCGGCCGGCTCGAGGCGGGCGGCGAGCCGCTCGAGACGTCGCTCGCCCTGTGGGAGCGCGGCGAGGCCCTCGCGGCACGCTGCCAGGAATGGCTCGACGGCGCCCGTGAGCGGCTCGCCGCGGCGCAGGCGGGATCGGGGTCGAGCCCGGCCGAGCCCGAGGCGGACGAGGCATGACCGGTCCCATCGAAGAGCCCGTCGAAGAGCCCGTCGAAGAGCCCATCGAAGAGCAGATGGAGGAGCAGCCGATGACACCCGCTCAGGCCTGGGCGACCCTGCGCGAGGGCAACGACCGGTTCGTGCGCGACGAGCCCGCGCGACCCGGCCAGAACGCCGCGCGGCGCCGCGAGCTGCAGGCCGCACAGCACCCCCACACCGTCATCCTGGGCTGCTCGGACTCGCGCGTCGCGGCCGAGATCATCTTCGACCAGGGCCTCGGGGACGTGTTCGTCGTCCGCACCGCGGGCCACGTGATCGACACGACCGTGATCGGCTCGATCGAGTACGGCACCGAGGTGCTCGGCGCCTCGCTCGTCGTCGTCCTGGGCCACGACTCGTGCGGTGCGGTGGCCGCGACCGCGCACACGCTGGCCACGGGCGAGCAGCCACCGGGATTCGTCCGCGCGGTGGTCGACAAGGTGGTCCCGTCGATCGCCCAGATCACGAGCCGTGCGGTCGCCGGGCCTCCCGGCACGCCGCCCGGGTTCGACGTCGACACGTTGCGCACCGAGCACGTGCGGCACACGGTCGCGGCCCTGTCCGGGTACTCCGCGGCGCTGCACCAGGGAGTCGCGGACGGACGGCTCGCGATCCTGGGCGTCGAGTACGCCCTGGCCGAGGGCAGCGCCCGGCTGGTCGAGGTCGTCGGCGAGGTCGGCGAGCAGCCCGAGGCGTGAGGCGCTTCACAGCGGGGCGCACCGGCACGTGCGGCACGATAGAGGTATGACTTCCGACACCGTCGTCCCAGCCGCCGGCGCGTCCGGCTCCGGTGACCCCGAGTACCGCATCGAGCACGACACGATGGGCGAGGTTCGCGTCCCGGCACGCGCCCTCTACCGCGCCCAGACGCAGCGTGCCGTGGAGAACTTCCCGATCTCCGGGACCCCGCTCGAGCGCGGGCACATCGAGGCCCTCGCGCGCGTCAAGAAGGCCGCCGCCCGGGCGAACGCCGAGCTCGGCGTGCTCGACCAGGCGGTCGCCGACGCCATCGTCGCCGCAGCCGACCAGGTCGCCGCCGGCGGCCTCGACGAGCACTTCCCGGTCGACGTCTACCAGACCGGCTCGGGCACCTCGTCGAACATGAACACCAACGAGGTGCTCGCGACGCTCGCGACCCAGTCGCTCGGCCAGGACGTGCACCCCAACGACCACGTCAACGCGTCGCAGTCCTCCAACGACGTCTTCCCGACGTCGGTCCACGTGGCCGCTACCGCCGGCGTGATCAACGACCTCGTCCCCGCGCTCGCGCACCTCGCCGAGGCGCTCCAGGTCAAGGCGGACGATTTCGCGACCGTCGTGAAGTCGGGCCGCACGCACCTCATGGACGCCACGCCCGTCACGCTGGGCCAGGAGTTCGGCGGCTACGCGGCGGCCGTCCGGTACGGCATCGAACGGCTCGAGTCGGCGCTGCCGCGCGCGGCCGAGGTCCCGCTCGGCGGCACCGCCGTCGGCACGGGCATCAACACGCCGGCCGGCTTCCCGCAGCGGGTCATCGAGCTGCTGCGCGAGGACACCGGGCTCCCGCTGACCGAGGCGCGGGACCACTTCGAGGCGCAGTCGTCGCGCGACGGCCTGGTCGAGCTCTCGGGCGCGCTGCGGACCATCGCCGTCTCGCTCACCAAGATCTGCAACGACCTGCGCTGGATGGGCTCGGGCCCCAACACGGGCCTGGGCGAGATCTTCATCCCCGACCTGCAGCCGGGCAGCTCGATCATGCCGGGCAAGGTCAACCCCGTGGTGCCCGAGGCCGTGCTGATGGTGTGCGCGCGCGTGATCGGCAACGACGCGACCGTGGCGTGGGCCGGCGCGAGCGGGTCGTTCGAGCTCAACGTGCAGATCCCCGTGATCGCCCAGGGCGTGCTCGAGTCGATCCGCCTGCTCGCCAACGCCTCGCGCGTGCTCGCCGACAAGACGGTCGACGGCATCACGGCGAACGTCGACAAGGCGCGCGCCTACGCCGAGTCGTCGCCCTCGATCGTGACACCGCTCAACCGCGTGATCGGCTACGAGTCGGCGGCCAAGGTGGCCAAGCACTCCGTCAAGCAGGGCATGACCGTGCGCGAGGCCGTGCTCGACCTCGGCTTCGTCGACCGCGGCGAGGTCACCGAGGGGCAGCTCGACGAGGCCCTCGACGTGCTCTCGATGACGCGCCCGCCCCAGGCCTGACCGTGCGGGTGCGGCCGTGGCCGGTCCTGAGAACCGGGCCACGGCCGCACCCCACGACGGACCCACCCCGCAACCCACCCCGCAACGGGCGTGGGGCGCTAGAGCTCGAGCGACTCCAGCATCTCGGTGACCAGCGCGGCGACCGGCGACCGCTCCGAACGGGTGAGCGTCACGTGCCCGAACAGCGGGTGGCCCTTGAGCGCCTCGATCACCGCGGCCACGCCGTCGTGCCGGCCCACCCGCAGGTTGTCCCGCTGCGCGACGTCGTGCGTGAGCACGACCCGTGAGCCCTGCCCGACGCGCGACAGCACGGTGAGCAGCACGTTGCGCTCGAGCGACTGGGCCTCGTCGACGATCACGAACGCGTCGTGCAGCGAGCGCCCACGGATGTGGGTCAGCGGCAGCACCTCGAGCATGTCGCGGTCGATGACCTCGTCCACGACCTCGGTGGAGACGAGCGCCCCGAGCGTGTCGTAGACGGCCTGGGCCCAGGGGTTCATCTTCTCGGACTCGGATCCCGGCAGGTAGCCCAGGTCCTGGCCACCGACCGCGTAGAGCGGCCGGAAGACGAGCACCTTGCGGTGCTCCCGGCGTTCGAGCACGGCCTCGAGCCCGGCGCAGAGCGCGAGCGCCGACTTGCCCGTGCCGGCCCGTCCGCCGAGCGACACGATGCCGAGGCCGGGGTCGAGCAGCATGTCGATCGCGATCCGCTGCTCGGCCGAGCGGCCGTGGACACCGAACACGTCCTGGTCGCCCCGGACGACCTTGATCCGCTTGTCGGGGGTCACCCGCCCCAGCGCCGACCCGCTCGCCGAGTGGATCACCAGCCCGGTGTGGCAGAGCAAGGGCGACGCCGCCTCGACCACCGCCGGGTCGAGGCTGGCGACCTCGACCTCCTCGCCGTCGTACAGCGCCGCCATCTGCTCGTCCGTGATGTCGACCGCGCGCATCCCCGTCCAGCCGGAGTCGACCGCGAGCTCGTGCCGGTACTCCTCGGCGCGCAGCCCCACGGCCGACGCCTTGACCCGCATGGGCAGGTCCTTGGAGACGACGGTCACGGGCGCTCCCTCGGCCGCGAGGTTGGCCGCGACGGACAGGATGCGCGTGTCGTTGTCCCCGAGCCGGAACCCGGCCGGAAGCACGTCGGGGTCGGAGTGGTTCAGCTCGACGCGGAGCGTGCCGCCCTGGTCGCCGACCGGGATCGGTGCGTCCAGCCGGCCGTGCTTGACGCGCAGGTCGTCCAGCATCCGTAGCGCGCTGCGCGCGAAATATCCCAGCTCGGCGTGATGGCGCTTGGCCTCCAGCTCCGTGACGACGACGACCGGGAGGACGACGTCGTGCTCGGCGAAGCGGTGGATCGCACGAGGGTCTGACAGCAGCACCGACGTGTCGATGACGAACGTCCGGCGGACGTCCGCGGGCTCGACGGAGAGGTCGGTGCTGGGTGCGGTATGAGCCACGGCGTGCTCCCTCCGGCGCCAGGGCGCCGTCGCCGCCCGGTCGCTCGGCGTCGCACCTCGAGGGGTGCGCTCCGGGCAGGGCGGGCTGGTGGGTGAGGCAGGCGACCGGCCGAGCGGGCGACACCGCGCCGCAGAGCCGGGGCCGGCCCTCCTGCACGGAGCGATAACTCCATCGGCTGGCCTCCCGTGAGGCGGCTGGGTGCCGCCCCTGAGCGCCAAACTACGACCCTGTGATTCGTCTCACCAACCGCGAGACCGGCGGGTCGCGAGAATCTCACCCGGACCGTCATCTCGGCGAGGAGGTCTCGGCGAGTGGGTGCCGGTGCGTCGGTGCAGCATGAGGCCCATGACAGCGCCCACCGCCTTCGCGGTCCTTCTGCGCGGGGTCAACCTCGGCCCGCACCGCCGTGTCTCCAGCGCGGACCTGCGCGCGGCCGGCACCGACGCCGGCTTCGCCGACGCCGCCACCTACGCCAACAGCGGCAACCTCGTGGTGACCGTCCCCGGGGACGGCCCGCCACCCGGTGACGACGACGTCGCGGCGCGCGTCGTGAGCGCGCTCCAGGCACGCACGGGCGCCGAGATTCCCGCGGTCGCGGTCAGCGGGGAGCGCCTGGCCGCCGTCGCCGCCGCCAACCCGTTCTCCGCCGCGGCACGCGACGATCCCGCGCACCTGCTCGTCTACGTCGGGCCGCAGCCCGTGGACCCGGACGAGGTGGCGCGGCTCGACCTGGCCAGCCCGGGCCGTGAGCTGCTCGCGGTCGCCGAGGACGTGCTGTTCGTGCACTACGTCGACGGCATCGGGCGGTCCAGGCTGAGCTCACCGCAGATCGACCGCGCGGCGGGCACCTGGACCACGGGTCGGAACTGGAACACCGTCCAGCGCCTGCTCGCGATGACGACCGCCGGGTAGCCTGGAGTCCGGGTGAGCCGGGAAGACTGGTCGGCGGCGCCGGCTGGGACGCCGGCTCGTCCCGCTTTCCCCTGCCCCGAACAGGAGCACGCCCTGAGCACCGACGCCCCCACCCTGACCTTCGGCGCCCGCATCCGCCGGTTCGTCTCCCGAGAGACCACGGGAGGCGCGCTGCTGATCGGCGCCGCCGCGCTCGCGCTGATCCTCGCCAACTCGCCGTGGCGCGAGGCCTACTTCGACCTCGCGGACCTGGTCGTGGGACCGGAGTCGATCGGACCGCTGCCCGTCCACCTCGACATCATCGTCGCCCACTGGGCCTCCGACGGGTTGCTGGCCGTCTTCTTCTTCGTCGTCGGGGTCGAGCTCAAGCACGAGTTCGTCGCCGGCAGCCTGCGCAGCCCGCGCGAGGCCGCCGTGCCGATGATCGCCGCCGTCGGCGGGATGGTGGTGCCCGCCCTGATCTACGTCGTCGCCGTCCTCGCGCTCGACCAGCCCGGCGCGCTCGAGGGGTGGGCCATCCCCACGGCGACCGACATCGCGTTCGCCCTCGCCGTGCTCGCGGTCTTCGGCCGCGGCCTGCCGCTCGCGATCCGCACGTTCCTGCTGACCCTGGCCGTCGTCGACGACCTGCTCGCGATCATCGTCATCGCCGTCTTCTACACCGAGACGATCGAGTGGGGCTACCTCGGCGCGGCCCTGGCCGTCGTCGCGCTCTTCGGCTGGCACGTCCGCTCGCGGCGGCCACGGTGGTGGGTCCTCGTGGCCCTGTTCGTCGTGGCGTGGGTGTGCATGCACGCCTCCGGCGTGCACGCCACCGTCGCGGGCGTGCTCATGGGCTTCACGGTCCCGGCACGGACCATGTTCGGTGAGGCCGGACGACGCACCGAGCACTACGAGCACGCGGTGCGCCCGTGGTCGCAGGGGCTCGCCCTGCCGGTCTTCGCGTTCTTCTCGGCGGGAGTGAGCCTGGTCGACGCCGGCGGCGTGGACGAGATCCTGAGCCAGCCGGTGTTCCCGGCGATCGCCGTCGGACTCGTCGTCGGGAAGCTCGTCGGAGTGCTCGGCACGACGGCGATCGTCACGCGCCTGACACCGTTGCGGCTCGCCCCGGGCATCGGGGTGCGGGACCTGCTGCCCGTCGCGTTCCTCGCGGGCATCGGGTTCACGGTCGCGCTGCTCGTGGCCGAGCTCTCGTTCGGCTACGGCTCGGAGCACACCAGCGCCTCGAAGGCCGCCGTCCTGACAGGCTCGGTGCTCGCGGCGCTGCTGGGCGCGGCGACCCTGCGCTGGGACGTGCGCAGGGCGCGGACGACCGACATGAACCTCGACGGCGTCGACGACGAGATCACCGAGTTCATCGGCGACCCGAAGAGCGACACACCCTGACAGGGCCTCGCCCGGAGCGGCGCGCGACCGGCACCTGAGCGACCCTGCACCTGAGCGCCCGGCGTCGGCCCGGCCCGAGGAGCAGTCCGCCGTGGGCTGCACCCACGTCAGGTTCACGCCGGGCGCCCGGACCGCCTGGCACACGCACCCCAAGGGCCAGACGCTGTACGTGACCGACGGCATCGGCTACGTCGCCCGGCGCGGCGGCGACGTGCAGGAGATCCGGCCCGGCGACGTCGTCTACATCGAGCCCGGTGAGGAGCACTGGCACGGAGCCACGCCGGACCGCTTCATGGCGCACGTCGCCATCCACGAGGCCGACCAGGGTCAGTTCGTGACGTGGCTCGACCACGTCACCGACGACGAGTACGGAGCCTGACTCCCGGGTCCCGCCCGTCCGCTTCTTGACACGCAGAGCCCGCCCACGCCACTATTCCTGCAACCTGAATCGCCTCTCAGGTTTGCGCGATCGGCGCGGCCGGGGCGACTCACCCAGGGCATCCCCGACGAAGGGCAGAGTCATGCGGACACCGAGGTCCCCACGGCATTCACTGGTCATCACGGCCGTCGCCGCGGCGGTCGGGCTCGCGCTGAGCGCGTGCGCGCCGACGCAG